>Ga0310691_10000745_pt1 | contig 56259 bp, 51 predicted proteins | sample 176DNAGHGlowgp2_FD_203887 | JGI IMG/M metagenome (GOLD analysis project Ga0310691, IMG submission 203887) | Sheep rumen microbial communities from Palmerston North, Manawatu-Wanganui, New Zealand - 1766 DNA GHGlow gp2 (v2) (version 2) | ecosystem: Host-associated > Mammals > Digestive system >... | reverse complement strand
TGTCTTAATATTCTTATAATAAAAGACTTGGAATTATCCTCCAGACCTGTCATCTTGGCAGTAAAAATGACATTACAATGTGTCACCCTTGTGTCAGCGTGTGTCACCCTTTAAAACGCTGCACGACCTTTGTACATCGGTGTTGTGTCAGCGTGTCACCCTTTATTTCAAAATTCTTTGTGTGACCGTCGGCGGCAATGCCGCCAACGGCCAAAAAAAAAGCATTTCTGTTCATCGTTTGTAGTTTGAATTAAGTTATCATGGGGATTATATCACAGGCCGAAGCTCACAGGGTTTTAGCCCGAACCTAAGCGGGGTTCAGCCCGTAGCCAAGCGGTGTTCAGCCCGTAGCTACGTTAAAGCTGTTTTTGGCGCTTCAGGCATTTCGTGACGACAAACCAGACGACGGCGGCGATGACGAGTGCCAGGATGATGAGCTTGATGTACTCGGCATATTCGGAGATTTTGTCGTTGAGCTGCTCCTCGGGGACGATGGCGTGCAGATACCAGCCGAGGGCGGCGAGGATGCTGTGCCAGACACCGGCACCAATGGTGGTATAAAGCAGGAACTTCCAGTAGTTCATGCGTGCCAGTCCGGCGGGTATGGAGATGAGGTGGCGTATGCCGGGAATGAGTCGCCCGGTGAGGGTGGCCACGATGCCGTGGTCGTCGAAGTAGCGTTCGGACTTCTCGACCTTCTCCTGGTTGAGCAGGCACATCTTACCCCATCGGCTGTTGGCGAAGCGGTAGATGACGGGGCGCCCCACATAGAGTGCCACGACATAGTTGATGGTGGCGCCGAGGTCGGCACCGATGGTGGCAGCCAGTATGACGAGCCACACGTCGAGCTGCCCGCTGGCGGCATGGTAGGCCGCGGGTGTCACTACAAACTCGGAAGGTACGGGAACGACGGTGCTCTCAAGCATCATCAGAAAGAAGATGGTGCCGTAGTTGAGGTTTGAAAGCAGGGATGATATCAGATTCATACTAATAATTTCTTTAACATATATTCATAATACTCGGCAGGGTCCATACCCTCCGGAAAGAGGTGCCCCAGTATGATGCGGGCCTCGTCTGGTCTGTTGGCGGCAGCCTTCTCCAGATTGAGAAGGAAATAGCCGCGCTGACCATTCTCGAGATAGCACAGCGCCATGTAGGCATGGGCAGCGGAGATAATCGCCTGGTCGTCCGAGGGAGCACAGACGACAGCTGTCTGGAACATGGGCAATGCGTCGCTGACCTTGCCCATGGAAAGCCACACGTGACCCAGCATGACGTAGGCGTTAGCGTCGTCGGGAGCCTGCTGAAGATAGCGTTGGTAATAGTCGGCGGCTTCCTCGTAGTTGCCGAGCTGCATCAGCCCGTTGGCCATGGTCAGCTGGCTCTCAGGCGCCTCGGGGTCAATGGCCAGGGCATAGCCGCAGCTGGTGACGGCACCGCTATAGTCTTCGTCCATGAACTGTGCCGAGGCCAGCGCATTCCAATAGAGTGTGGAGTACGGATTGTGGTCGAGGAGCTCGTTGAACAGCTGCTGTGCCTCCTTATACCTGCCCACACCGACGAGTGACCGCGCCATGAGTTCCTTGAAGTCGTCGCTGTCGTCTTTAGGCGAACGCAACATCCATTCGTAGGACTTATCGTAGACACCATAGTCGACATAGAGGTTGGCCACATCCTTGACGTAGTCCAAGACCTCGTCGGCGGGCATCGTCAGGAAGAGGTCGCGCAAGTAGCGGTCAGCCTCGTCAATATGTCCCCGGGCAATCGTAATCTCTGCAACTAAATAGTGGTAGTCGGGGGCATCTTTGTCCTCGATGGCGTCGGCAAAGCCCTGGGCTGCATCGAAATCGAAGTCTGCCAGTGCCTGGCGGGCCTTGAAGACATTGAGCAGGGTATCGTTGGGATACAGCTCAAGCGCATCGTCGACAATCTCGGCAGCCCGGTCGATGTCGCCGGTATAATTGTAGTAGTCGGCAAGATCTACCAGGTCGTCAACGTCCAGAAACGGGGTGTTTCCCGTTTCCAACGACTCTTCGTAGCTGCTCAGCAACTCCTGAAAGTCGTCACTCTTGAAATATTCCTCGTCGAAGTTCAATCCTAGATTATTTACTATTTGACTATTTACTATTTACGATTTATTGACTATTTTGATATTTAGCTATTTGGTACGCCTGGCAGGGACGATAAATCATCCCATTGCCCAATCGTAAATAAATAGTAATTCGTAAATCGTCAAATCGTAAATTCATAGCGACTTCAGTAAGTAGGCATCACCGTTTCCACGTGTCCTTGAGTCCCACGGTCTTGTTGAACACCAGACGGTCGGGGGTGGAGTCCAGGTCGGGTGTGAAGTATCCGATGCGCTGGAACTGCAGGAAGTCGCCGGGTTTCTTCTCCTTCAGGTAAGGCTCGACGTAGCAGTTGGTCAGCACCTTCAGCGAGTCAGGATTCAGCAGGTCACGGAAGTCGCGCTCGTCGGCACCTGGATTCTCGACAGAGAACAGGCGGTCGTAGAGGCGTACCTCGGCCTTGACGGCATCCTGGCAGTTCACCCAGTGCAGCGTCTTTCCCTTGATTTTGCGGTCGGCACCGGGCTGGCCGCTGCGTGTCTCGGGGTCGTAGGTGGCATAGACGGTGGTGATGTTGCCCGCGTCGTCCTTGTCACAGGGGTGCTGCTCGTCGCACTTGATGATGTAGGCATTCTTCAGGCGCACCTCCTTGCCGGGAGCCAGGCGCTGGAACTTCTTCTCGGCCACCTCCATGAAGTCGTCGCGCTCAATCCACAGTTCGCGGCTGAAGGTGACAGTGTGTGTGCCGTCGGCCTCGTTCTCGGGATTGTTTACGGCTTCCATCTGCTCGGTCTTGCCCTCGGGATAGTTGGTCAGTACGAGCTTCACGGGGTCGAGCACGGCACTGACGCGGCAGGCTTTCTTGTTCAGGTCATCACGTACCGAGGCTTCCAGCAGGGCAAAGTCGTTCAGGGCGTCGAACTTGGTGTAGCCGATGGCGTCGATGAAGTTGCGCACGCTCTGCGACGAATAGCCGCGGCGGCGCATACCGCAGACGGTAGGCATACGGGGGTCGTCCCATCCGTTGACCAACTGCTCGTCGACCAGTGCCTTCAGTTTGCGCTTCGACATGACGGTATAGGTGATGTTCAGGCGGTTGAACTCAATCTGGCGCGTGCCGTCGTAGGAGTGGAAGATTGCGGGATTGAAGGACTGAAGTTTCTGGCTCTCCTTCAATTCTTCAATTTTTCCATTCTTCAGTTCTTCCAGGTATTCGCGCAGCAGTTCCACGAACTTGTCGTAGAGCGGACGGTGAGGCACGAACTCCAGCGTACAGATGCTGTGGGTGACACCCTCGAAATAGTCCGACTGGCCGTGGGCGAAGTCGTACATAGGGTAGCAGTGCCACTTGGTTCCCGTACGGTGGTGGGGTATCTGAATGATGCGGTAGATGATGGGGTCGCGGAAGTGCATGTTGGGGTTGGCCATGTCAAGTTTGGCACGCAACACCATGGAACCCTCGACAGCCTCGGGTGTGTTCATGTGCTCAAACAGGCGCAGGTTCTCCTCGACGGGACGGTCGCGGAACGGGCTGGCCACACCGGGCTGCGTGGGCGTACCTTTCTGCTGGGCTATCTGCTCAGAGGTCTGCTCGTCGACGTATGCCAGGCCCTTCTTGATGAGCCATACGGCGAAGTCCCACAGCTTCTCGAAGTAGTCGGAGGCATAGAAGACGTTCTCCCAGTGGAAGCCGAGCCACTTGATGTCGCTCATGATGTTTTCCACATACTCCGTATTCTCTTTCGTGGGGTTGGTGTCGTCGAAACGCAGGTTGCACGTGCCGCCGAACTTCTCTGCCACACCGAAGTCCATGCAGATGGCCTTGGCGTGTCCGATATGTATATAGCCGTTGGGTTCTGGCGGGAAACGCGTCTGTAAGCGTCCACCGTTCTTGCCTGCCTCCAGGTCTTCCTTCACAAACTGCTCTACAAAGCTCAGGCTCTGAGAAACCGTACTGGCGGTATTCTTCCCATCGCCTACATTGAAAGTCTTCTCTTCCATGATTTTTACCTTATTATATTGATTTGCGTGCAAAGGTACGAAATAAATTGAAAATGGAAAATTGAAAATTGAAAATTTTGCTGCCGCCACGAAATAATTATGAACTATGAACTATGAATTATGAATTATTTTTGTAATTTTGCAGACGTTTTTATTCTAACGCATCATGTACAAACCACGATTCAACCAGTGCAAAGCGCTCCGCTTCCGACAGTTTCAGCGGAAGGGGTATGCACTCTTTGCCAGCCTGGGACGTGTCGTTACCATCGGTGTACTGAGCGTAGCCACACTGGAGTCGGCAACGGCCGCCCACCCTCACGTCAGCAGCGACGGGGAGGTGAGCGACACCACTGCCATAGCAGAGAAGGAGGCGACGCTCGACGACATAGAGGTAACGGGGTCACGGGCTCCGCTTGCCATCGGACAAGCGGCGAGAATGGTCACTGTACTGAGCCGCGAGGACATTCAGGCGGCGCCAGTACAAAGTATTAACGACTTGCTGAAGATGGCTGCAGGCGTCGACGTACGCCAGCGAGGTGCCATCGGTGCCCAGACAGACGTGGGCATCAGAGGTGGCACGCAGGAGCAGATTACCATCCTGCTGAACGGCATCAACATCTGCGACCCACAGACGGGGCATAATGCTTTTGACCTGCCCTGCGATATCAGCGACATCCTGCGCATCGAGGTATTGGAAGGGCCTGCCGCCCGTGTCTACGGCACGTCGTCAATGGCGGGGGCTATCAATATCGTGACCCGGTCAGCGGAGGCGCGGGGGCACGGGGGTGCGGAGGCGCGGGGGCGCGATGGTGCGGAGGCGCGGATAGAGGGCGGTTCGTTTGGCTATCTGTCCACTGCCGGACGTGCCACTCTGGCCGACCACAGTCTTTCTGCCTCGTATAAACGTTCCGACGGCTATAGCCGCGCCAAGTCGGGAGCACTCAATGCAGACTATGAAGGTGTGAAGGTCTTCTATCAAGGGGGTGTGAAATTCCCTTCACCCTCCACCATACTCAAATGGCACGCAGGAATGAGCATTAAGGGCTTTGGCTCGAACACCTTCTACAGTGCCCGATATGACGAGCAGTACGAGCACACCGTCAAGTTGTTTACTGCCCTGCAGGGCGAGGTGACGGCAGGTGACAGACTGCACCTGAAGCCCGCAGTCTACTGGAATCGCAGCTACGACCGCTTTGAACTGATACGGGGGTCTGAAAGCAAGGTTCCCTTTAACTACCACCGAACGGATGTCTTCGGCATCAACCTCAACAGCTGGTTCGACTGGAAGGGGGGACGAACTGCATTCGGTGCCGAATTTCGCCACGAGGACATCGTGAGCAGTAACTTAGGAGAACCATTGGACGGGAACGGGAACGGGAAATACCGGTATGGGCTGAAGCGGTCGAACATCACGCTGCACTTAGAGCACAACATCCTGTTACAGCGGTTCACGCTCTCTGCCGGCTTCATAGCCACCGCCTCTACTTCTACGCTCCACCCATCCCTTCAGGGAGGAGCCGGGGGCAGGTTTCTTTATCCCGGCATAGATGCCAGCTACCGCTTCGGCAGCCAATGGAAGGTGTATGCCTCCTATAACGAATCGCTTCGTCTGCCCTCGTTCACGGAGCTGTACTATAGCGTGGGGGGCCACAAGGCCGACAAAAACCTGAAACCGGAAGAACTGAGGGCTGTCGAAGGCGGCGTCAAATACAACTCGCCGACCGTCACCGCCAAGGCCAGCATCTTCTATCACCATTCCAGCAACCTGATTGACTGGGTGATGGACAGCCGTGAAGCAGACCCTGTCTGGCAGAGCGTCAATCTGACGAAAGTGAATACATTAGGACAAGAGGTCACGGTCAATGTCCAACGCCCATGGTATAACGTTCAACTGTCTTACTGTCACCTGCACCAGAAGAAAGACCTGCCCGACTACCTGCAGTCACAATATGCTTTAGAGTATCTGCGCAACAAGGTGACCGCCGCGGTAAAGGTATACCTGCCAGCCAACATCGACCTGTCGCTGTACTACCGTTTCCAGGACCGCACGGGCAGCTACACTTCTGCCGGGGGCGATGTCTGCAATTACCATCCCTACTCTGTCGTCGATTGCAGACTGGCATGGCACGCTGAAAAATTCGATATACACATAGATGCCAACAACCTGTTCGGGACGAGATACGTCGACTATGGCAACGTACCGCAACCCGGCTGCTGGCTACTGGCAGGCGCAAAAGTATGCTTATGAACAGCAGGAACTACTTCTTAATCAGCGAAGCAATCCACAGGATTGCAACGGCACCAATGATGGCCGTTCCCAACTGTCCGAGAAGACCGCCCCACGAAATGCCCAACGCATCGAAGAGCCAGCCGCCGAGAACACCGCCAAAGAGTCCAAGCACCAGATTCATGATGAAGCCGAAGCCACCACCTTTCATTAACTTGCCTGCACAGAAACCTGCCAGGCATCCGATGATAATCGAATAAATAATACCCATTGTTTTATTCTTTTATGGTTAAACAATTCATTCTGGTTGCAAAGTTACTGAAAAACGAGAGAAATGCAAAAGGAAAGTTTACTTTTCTTTTCATTTCCGAGTGCATGGTAACTTCGCCATCCTGATGGCTCGCAAGGGTCGAATACCTATTCTAAGGTATTGATTGTCTTTTGCAGTTCTTCTAAGAACCGGGCGGCATGCGAGCCGTCCATCTGGGCATGATGGAACTGGAAGGAGATTGGCAAAGTCGTCTTCAGCCATCCTTTGTGGTAACGCCCCCATGCCAAGAAGGGATTGTTGAAGATGCCGGTGTACTGGTTGACAATGCTGTCGAGCTCTGTGTCTGTCACTGCCGAAGTGCCTACTATTACAGCCTCATCGTCTAAGATGTCCTGGCATGTCTGGCTGATGGTCGCTGCCAGATGCAGGTAGTTGGCATTAAACTGTTCCAGATTATCACTTACGGCAACATCGCAGTAATTGAGTCCGCCCTTTACGTTATTCGCTATAACGTTGATGGCCATGCGGTCGTATTTGTACAGTTTCCCGTCTTTAGGCAACATGTAGAACTCCTCTATTCCTGATGCTGCCTTGCCGATACACCAGCAGAGCAACATATTGAACTTCATTCCGCGCCTACGGCTCACCTTACAGAGCCGCGTCACATCGAAGGTCTTAGTGAGTGTCACCATCGGCATGGGCGATTTCATCCACAGTTCGAATGCAACGGCCCGATTCGTATCCTTGGGATTAATTTCCTGTTTCATTGTATATTGCGGTTTTCCGTCAGCAAAGGTACAAATTGTTATGGAATACTCCAAATTTTTGGAACATTCCGTATGTTTTTGTGACGAATGGCACGCAATATTACAGAAAATTCGTATCTTTGCAGCAGACATCAAAAGAAAGACCATAACACAACTAAAAACAATAACGGATGAAAAAGAGTTTATGCTTGCTGGTCATGGGTTTGCTGATTCTGGCCACGGAAGTGCAGGGCCAGCCCCTGTTGAGAACACATGTGGAAACGGGCGACGTAGAAGGCGTCCCGGACGGTAATGACCTTGCCGTTTTCAAGGCCATCCCCTATGCAGCGCCTCCTGTGGGAGAGCTTCGCTGGAAGGCACCGCAGCCTGCCAAGGCTTGGGAAGGTGTCAGGGTGTGTGACACATTCGGTCCCCTGCCTCCACAGCCTACACGTCCCGGCCGAACGGCAGACATGATGAACGAGGACTGTCTGTATCTGGCCATTGCCACACCTGCCACGTCGGCAGCAGAGCGGTTGCCGGTGATGGTATGGATTCATGGCGGAGGTTTCCAGACGGAATGGTATGGCGGTGACTTGTGGACCAGTCTGGCACGCCGTGGCGTCGTCATCGTCAGCGTTGAGTATCGTACGGGAGCACTGGGGTTCATGGCTCATCCGGCACTCAGCAAGGAGTCGCCGGACGGACACTCTGGCAACTATGGCATCTTAGACCAGATCTATGCCCTGCAGTGGGTGCAGCGCAACATCCAGAACTTCGGCGGCGACCCCTCAAAGGTCACCATCTTCGGCGAGTCAGCCGGTGCCATCAGTTGTAGCATCCTCTGTGCCTCACCTCTTGCCAAGGGACTCTTCCGTGCTGCCATCAGCCATAGCGGCGGTTCGTTTGCACCTTGGAGTGACAAGCCCCGCAGCTTGGGCCTGGACGCTTCGCAGAAAGGTGCCGAACAACAAGGACTTGCCTTCCAGAAGCACCTGAAGAAGAAAAACATCAAGCAGATGCGCAAGATGGGTGCCATGGAACTCTGTGACGGCAATGTGGGCTTTTTCGGTTTCTGGCCTTGTGTTGACGAACATGTCATCTGCGACGACCAATACCGTCTCTACGAGCGCGGCGAATATAACGACGTTCCCGTCATCGTGATGACCAACAGCGACGAGGGTGCCCTCTTCTCGCCCAAAGACATCAAGGCAGAAGACTACCAGAATACAGTCCGCACCATCTTCGGTGACTTTGCCGACGAAGCCTTGAAGGTTTATCCTGGCAACACTAACGACGAAGCCTGGCACGGCTATGGTGATGCCTTTCGCGACATGGGTTTTGCATGGCCGTCCTTCGCCTGGGCAAGCCTGCAAAACAAGACCGGCAAGAGTACCGCCTATGCAGCCTACCTTGCCCAGCCCTCAACTGTCAGTTTTTCACAAGACTCACGCCGTCGTGGTGTGGCCCATGCCGATGACATCATGTATCTGAACAATCACTTCATCAACCAATCCGAGAAATATCCCCATGAGGCTGCCGTGTCCGAGATGCTGCAGCAGTATTGGATAAACTTCGCCAAGACCTGTAATCCCAATGGCAAAGGACTGCCCTACTGGCCGGCATTTGACCCGGACAAAGCCACCACGATGCAGTTCAGCAACGGTGCCACGCTCATCATGGTACCCAACCGCAAGCAGATAGACTTCGTGGACCGCTTTTATAAGGCCAAGCGTGAAGAGACTGAAAAGTTACGGAAATAGAGGCAATGATGCCGTATGATTCATCAAGTAAGTAGCATTTTGCAAACTCTGCATAACATTATTTATAATAGTTCGCAAAAAAACGCTAAATGTTTCATACTTTGAGGCCATTGTTCATTGTTTTTTGTACCTTTGCATGCGAATCGCTGCAAGGCAGGCGATTTTCATCATCAGGTATTGCATTTTGTAACAATTTTAACAATTAATATTAAAAACATCATGACGATTAACGAATTCAACTTTGCCGGTAAGAAGGCAATCGTACGTGTAGACTTTAACGTACCCCTGGACGAGAATGGTAAAATCACTGACGACACCCGCATCCGTGGTGCCCTGCCCACACTGAAGAAAATTTTAGCCGACGGTGGTGCCACCATCATCATGTCGCACATGGGCAAGCCCAAAGGAAAGGTCGATATGAAAAAGTCTCTTGGCCAGATCCGCGAGGCCGTGGAGAAGGCTCTCGGCGTTCCCGTGGCTTTCGCTCCCGACTGCGCCAAGGCTCAGGAGCAGGCTGCTGCCCTGAAGATGGGCGAGGCCCTGCTGCTGGAGAACCTGCGCTTCTATCCTGAGGAGGAAGGCAAGCCCGTAGGTGTCGAGAAGGGTACACCTGAGTACGACGAGGCCAAGAAGGCCATGAAGAGCAGCCAAAAGGAGTTTGCCAAGACACTGGCTTCATACGCTGATTGCTATGTGATGGATGCCTTCGGTACCGCTCACCGCAAGCACGCTTCTACCGCTGTCATCGCCGACTACTTCGATGCTGACAACAAGATGCTGGGTCTGCTGATGGAGAAGGAGGTTCAGGCTGTTGACAACGTGCTCTCTAACATCAAGCGCCCGTTCGTCGCCATCATGGGTGGTTCTAAGGTGTCTTCCAAGATTGGTATCATCGAGAACCTGCTCGGCAAGGTTGACAAGCTCATCCTCTGCGGTGGTATGACATACACCTTCGCCAAGGCTCACGACGGCGAGATTGGCGACTCTATCGTTGAGATGGACAAGCTGGACGTAGCCCTGGGCGTTGAGGAACTGGCCAAGAAGAACGGCGTAGAGCTCGTGCTCGGCACTGACTGCACCGCAACCAACGGCCTCGACTTCGACACAATGACCGTCAAAGAGGGCGCTGAAATCATCACATGCCCCGCTAACAAGGTTCCCGCAGGCTTCGAGGGTGTTGACGCCGGTCCTGAGAGCCAGAAGGCTTTTGCCGAGGCCATCAAGGGCGCCAAGACCATTCTGTGGAACGGTCCCGCCGGTGTCTTCGAGTGCGACGCTTTCACTGCTGGTAGCCGCGCCATTGGCGATGCCATCGCTGAAGCTACCAAGGAGGGTGCCTTCTCGCTCATTGGCGGTGGCGACTCTGTGGCTTGTGTCAACAAGTTCGGATTGGCCGACCAGGTGAGCTACATTTCTACCGGCGGCGGTGCCCTGCTCGAGGCTATCGAGGGTAAGGTACTTCCTGGTGTAGCAGCCATCAAAGGCGAGTAAGATCAATTGATAATTCTTACACTTAAAGGTATAAGCGAGCAAAGCTCGTAGGATAATTGATGATTAAGTTGAAAAAGACTTATATAGCAATGATGATGGCCGCAGTGCTTACCGCCTGCGGCCATCGTGCTACTTCGGGTAGCAGCAGTGAAGACGCTGCGGCTGTTGACAGCACAGCCAGCGGAGACATACAGGATGTGACGCTACAGACTGACAGCGTCGGCATGGAGCGCGAGGACAGCATGGCCTCCGTCAAGGCTACTGCCGACTGGCCTGTCAAAGGTAACGAAGCCCTCGTCAAAAGCATCCGCCAGTATATCTGCGAGGAGATGGCAAGCGACCCCTTTGGGGAGGGCAAGCCTGAAGTCAAGCTGTTTGAGGACGGCCAGAAAGTTGTCGAGGCGACTGTCAACAGACAATATCAGAAGTTGTCTGAGGAATGGAAAGAGATGCGCAAGGAAGGCTACGAAGGCGACATGTCCTTTGGGTCTGACGTGCATGTGTCCAAGTTAGTAGAAACAGACCTTTATGTCACCTATATGTCCAATGCAGAGGGATTCATGGGTGGAGCTCATGGCTATGCTATAGCAACGGGGCAGACCTTCCGCAAGAGCGACGGCAAGAGAATCGGCTACGAGACAGAGTACGACCAGGCCACGGAAACCTTCCACCAGAAAGACCAGACGCTGTTTAGCGCCCCCCAGTCGCCGAAGTTGTTTGCTCTCATCAAGGAGGGCGTGCGCAGTTACTTCGCTGAATTTGAGACAGATGTCAAGACTGACGAGGCACTGAAAGACATGCTCATCGGTGTGGAGGATATTAACCGCATACCGCTGCCGTCTGCTGCGCCCTACTTTACCAAGGAAGGCCTCAGCTTCGTCTACCAGCAATACGAGATTGCCCCCTATGCTGCCGGCATGGTGTCGTTCAACATCTCTTATGCAAAGATTCGTCCTTTCCTGACCAAGGATGCTTCAGCGCTGGTTAATGACAACTGATAACGATTACGTTTAAAAAAAGATAATTGATTATTGCATATTGACAATTTCTTTGTATCTTTGCAGCACGAAACTATTAAGAAACTATTAAATAACATCATCAACATGAAGAAGAAGTTTGTAATTGGAGACCGCACCAAGGACGAGTGGATTTCCGTGCTTGACAGAGCTAACAAGAAATTGGAGTTTACTAACCACCTCGCATCAGCCAAGGAATTTATGGGTTTTGATGCCACCAAAGAGGAACTGAAACAGCTTCAGGATGAGACAGGCTACTTCCAGGACTTACAGGTGTACATCAAGGACGAAGACAACAAGGCCCACCGTCCTGACGAGCGCGACATGATGCCGTGGTAAGGAACTGAAGCGTAAAGAACTAAAATTTGCTACTGCTCAGAAAATGAAGTATCGCGAATTAGGGAAGACAGGAATGAAGGTGTCGGAGCTGGGCTTCGGCGCCTCTTCTTTGGGGGGAGTATTCCATTCCTTCAACGAAAACAGGGGCATTGACGCCGTTTTTGCTGCCGTTGAGTCAGGCATCAACATCATTGACGTGTCGCCCTATTACGGCCACTACAAGGCTGAAATCGTATTAGGCAAAGCCCTGAAGGACATCCCCCGTGACAGGTACTATCTGTCCACCAAGGTAGGACGCTATGGCAAGGACGGTGTCAACACATGGGACTATTCTGCAAAGCGCGCCAAAGAGAGTGTCTACGAGAGTTTGGAGCGCCTGAACATTGACTATATCGACATCATCAACGTCCACGACATCGAGTTCCAGGGGCGCATGGAGGGTGGCTTGCAGAAAGTGGTCGACGAAACCCTGCCCGCCCTGCATGAACTGAAAAAGGAAGGTGTGGTGAAGCACGTGGGCATCACCGACCTGCAGTTGGAAAACCTGCGCTGGGTCATTGAGCACTCAGAGCCAGGCACTGTGGAGAGCGTCATGAACTTCTGCCACTACTGCCTCTGCGACGACAAGCTCATCGACTTTATGGACTTCTTCGACGAACGCGGCATTGGTGTGCTGTCGGCATCACCCTTCTCCATGGGTCTGCTGACAGAGCGCGGCGTACCCGACTGGCATCCCGCTCCCAAACCGCTGGTGGAGGCTTGCAAACGTGCAGCAGAACACTGCAAGGCCAAGGGCTATCCCATCGAAAAACTGGCTATGCAGTTCTCATGCAGTAACCCGCGCATTGCCTCGACAGTTTTCAGCACTACACGTCCTGAGGCCATCAAAACCAATATTGCCTACATTGAGGAGCCCATGGATGAACAGCTGGTGCAGGAAGTGCGAGACATCATCGGCGACCAGCAGCGCGTCTCGTGGGCCAATACGTAATGTCGGCATAACGTTACAACATAATAACGAAAGATGAAGATCATCGACGCACACGCTCATTTATGGCTGAACCAGGACACAGTAGTGAACGGTTCTGCCATTTACCAATTGGAGCCTAACCGCAGCCGCTCGCTGTTCTTTGGCGAGGAGCGCCAGATGCTGCCGCCCTATATAACAGACGGTCAGAACACGGCAGAGCGCTTCCTCTCGAATATGGACTATGCACAGGTGTCGGCTGCCGTCATCACACAGGAGTTTATCGACGGTGTGCAGAACTCATATCTGAAACAGGTACAGCAGCGCTACCCCACCCGTTTCTTCTGTTTCGGCATGCCAGAATTGCGCAAACCGGGGTTTTATGATGAGGCCAAAAGCCTCATCCACAGTGGTTTTCGTGGCATCAAGATGCCTGCAGCCCGCATGCCTCAACAGTTCCTTGACGAGGAGGTGATGCAGATGCTGCACCTGATGGAACAGCAGAATATCATTCTTGGCATTGAGCTGATGGACGGCGATGCTCAAGTAGGACAGATGGAAGAAATCGTCCAGGAGTGTCCTCGGCTGAAAGTTGCCATTGGCCATTTCGGCATGGTGACGCGCCCTCACTGGATGAGCCAGATACGGCTGGCCCGCCACGAAAACGTCTACGTCGAGAGCGGTGGCATCACATGGCTCTTCAACGACGAGTTCTACCCCTTCCCCTCAGCCATCAAGGCTATCAAACAAGCCGCTGACGAGGTGGGTTGGGAGAAACTGATGTGGGGTTCAGACTACCCCCGCACCATCACCGCCATTACCTATAAGATGTCGTATGACTTCGTGACAAAGAGCAAGGAGCTGACTGATGAACAGAAAGCGCTGTTCCTTGCTGACAACGCCAAGCGCTTCTTCGGTTTTGACGACTTAGTGGCGTTACCGTATATCAAAAACATGAGTGAATAACAATGATGCATTATTAATTTTGCAATAAAAATATGAAAGCAATACAGATTACAGAGCCTTCTGTGATGAAGGTGGTAGACATGGAAAAACCTCAGTGCAACAGCGACGAGGTTCTGCTGAAGATTCATTACGTAGGTTTCTGTGGCAGTGACCTGAATACCTACCGCGGACTGAACCCCATGGTGAAAATGCCCGTCATTCCCGGTCATGAAATAGGTGCCGAGATTGCCGAGACGGGGTGCGACGTCCCCAGCCACCTGAAGCCGGGCATGACCGTCACCGTCAACCCCTATACCAACTGCGGTCACTGTCCGTCGTGTAAAAACCGCCGCTATAACGCCTGCCAGCATAATGAGACCTTAGGTGTGCAACGCAACGGCGCCATGTGTGAATATATCGCCATACCCTGGCAGAAGGTGATTCCCATTGGCAACATCACTGTCGAGCACGCTGCCCTCATTGAGCCGATGTCAGTCGGTTTCCATGCCGTGAGCCGTGCCCAGGTGGTGGATACCGACACTGTCATGGTCATTGGCTGTGGCATGGTGGGCGTGGGTGCCGTGGTACGCGCTATCATGCGCGGCGCCAAGGTTATTGCCTGCGACATGGACGACGAGAAACTGGAGATTGTGCGTGGCTTAGGTGCCGAATATACCATCAACTCTGCCAAGGAGAACGTCCACGAGCACCTTCAGGAAATAACTGGCGGTGCCGGTCCTGACGTGGTGATTGAGGCTGTGGGTGCTCCTGTCACCTACCAAATGGCCGTCAACGAGGTCGCCTTCACGGGTCGTGTTGTCTGCATAGGCTATGCCAAGCAGGACGTGCAGTTTACCACCAAGCTCTTCGTACAAAAGGAACTCGACATCCGCGGTTCGCGCAATGCACAACCTGAAGACTTCGAGGGCGTCATCCGCTATTTAGAGCGCAACAATCCGCCCTACGACATTCTCATCTCAAACGAGGTAACACCCGAACATGCTGAGGAAGCTATGCAACAGTGGATGCAGGCTCCTGCCAAGGTGTTCCGCATCCTCGTGAAATTTGCATAAGAACGGGAACGGGAACGATAACGATAACGATAACGAAAACGAAAATATGAGTGAACAGCAGATTGAGCGGGTAAATCCCTTCTTCGAGCCTTACAAAACACCGCACGACACAGTGCCTTTCGACCGCATCCGCATAGAAGACTATGAGGAGGCTTTCATGGAGGGCATCCGCCGTGACAACGAGCAGATAGAGAAGACCATCAATAATCCTGAACGTCCGACTTTTGACAACACCATCATCAACACTGAGGAAGACGAGGGTTACTACGACCTGCTGTCGCGGGTGTCGACCGTGTTCTTCAACCTGCTGAGTGCTGAGACCAACGACGAAATGGATGCCCTGGCACAGAAGATGCAGCCCATCCTGACCCAGCATGCCAACGACGTCAGGCTGAATCCCAGGTTGTTTGAGCGCATCAAGTATGTCCACAGGCATCATCGCCAGTTGACGGCAGAAGAAAAAATGCTGCTCGACAACTGCTACGATGGTTTTGTGCGTAGCGGTGCCCTGCTCGACGAAGCCGGCAAGGAACGCCTCCGCCAGCTGACGGAGGAGGCATCCATGCTCTCACTGCAGTTCTCGCAGAACCTGCTGAAGGAGAATAAAGCCTTCACGCTAAACATCACTGACGATGCTTTGCTTGACGGACTGCCTGAGACAGCCCGCGAGGCTGCCGCCCTGACCGCCAAGGAACAGGGCAAGCAGGGCTGGGTATTCACACTCGACATGCCCAGCTACTCGCCATTCATGACCTACTCCACGCAGCGTGAGCTGCGCAAGCAGCTGTATATGGCCCGTAATACGGTGTGTACCCACGACAACAGCGAAAACAATCTTGACATCTGCAAACGCATTGTCAACCTGCGTCGCGAGATAGCCCAGCTGTTAGGCTATAAGACCTACGCCGACTACGTGCTGAAACACCGCATGGCTACCAACACCCGCAATGTCTACAAGCTGTTGAACGACCTGATTGATGCCTATAAGCCTACTGCCATCAAGGAAAGGGATGAGCTGAAGAAACTCTCTGGAGATGAAAAACTGAAGCCTTGGGACGCCTCCTTCTACACGCACAAGCTGCAGATGAAGAAGTACAACTTGGATGCAGAGATGCTGCGACCCTATTTCGAGCTGTCTAACGTCATCAAGGGTGTCTTTGGCCTGGCCAACCGTCTGTACGGCATCACCTTCAAGGAAAACAAGGACATCCCCGTCTACCATCCCGATGTCAAAGCTTATGAGGTTTTCGACAAGGACGGTTCCTATCTGGCTGTTTTCTATGCCGACTTCCACCCCCGTAAGGGCAAGCAGGGCGGTGCATGGATGACGGAATACCAGGGACAGTGTATTCGTAGAGAGAAAATGGCCAATGGTCAATGGTCAATGGTCAATGAAAGACCGCACGTCTCAGTGGTGATGAACCTGACGAAGCCGACAGAAGACAAGCCTGCCCTGCTGACGCTGAGCGAGGTGGAGACTTTCTTGCATGAATTCGGACACTCGCTGCACGGCATGTTCGCCAACACCCGCTTCGAGTCGCTTTCAGGCACCAACGTCTGGTGGGACTTCGTGGAGCTGCCCTCGCAGTTTATGGAGAACTATGCCATCGAAAAGGAATTCCTGAAGACCTTTGCCTTCCACTACAAGACAGGCGAGCCCCTGCCTGACGAACTCATACGTCGCATTGTCAAAAGCCGCAACTTCATGGCGGCTACAGCCTGTCTGCGACAGGTCAGCTTCGGGCTGCTCGACATGGCTTATTACACCAAGAAGGACGAGTTCACTGACGACATCATACCCTTCGAGAAACAAGCATGGAAGAAAGCTGTTTTAGGTGAGCAATTGCCTGACACCTGTATGACGGTGCAGTTCTCGCACATCATGGCAGGCGGATATGCCGCCGGCTACTACAGCTATAAATGGGCTGAGGTGCTCGATGCCGATGCCTTTGCCGTCTTTAAGCGTCATGGCATCTTCGACCAGAAGACGGCACAGTCGTTCCGCGACAACATTCTATCAAAAGGCGGCACAGAGCACCCCATGACACTATATAAGAAATTCAAGGGCAGCGAACCCACCATTGACGCCTTGCTGAAACGTAACGGCATAAAAAAGGTAAAAAAAGAAATAAGGTGATGAATCAAGAGAAGCAAAGGAAGTTTGACGAACGCTATCTTGAGATGGCGCGCATCTGGTCTAAAAACTCATACTGCCAGCGGCGCCAGGTAGGTGCGCTGGTGGTGAAGGACGGCATGATCATCAGTGACGGCTACAACGGCACGCCCTCAGGATTTGAGAATATCTGTGAGGACGACAACGGCGTCACCAAGCCCTACGTCCTGCATGCTGAAGCCAACGCCATTACCAAACTGGCCCGTTCTAACAACAACAGCGAGGGTGCCACCATCTACATCACGGCATCGCCCTGTATAGAATGTGCCAAACTCATCATCCAGTCAGGTATACGCCGCGTGGTCTATGGTGAGAACTATCGCCTGACAGACGGCATCGACCTGCTGCGGCGAGCAGGCATAGAGGTCGTTTATTGGGGAGAATAACGAAATAACGCAATCACGTAATAACTAACTAAACAATGACAAACAAGAAGAGCAGTCGCTTCATGCCACTGATGATGGCAATATGCGTAGTAGTAGGTATCCTCATCGGTACGTTCTATGCCAACCATTTCTCTGGCAACCGTCTGAATATCATCAATTCGAGCGGCAACAAGCTCAACAACTTGCTGCACCTCATTGACGACAAGTATGTCGACACTGTCAACGTCAACGACCTGGTAGAGAAGGCCATGCCTCAGATTCTGGCAGAGCTGGACCCCCACTCCGTCTATATCTCTGCCCAAGACGTACAAATAGCCAATGACGACCTGAAGGGGTCTTTCTCAGGCGTAGGCATTGAGTTTACCATCCGTCAGGATACGCTCCACGTGCAGAAAGTCATCAACAACGGTCCTGCTGAGCGTGCAGGACTCATTGCTGGCGACAAGATTGTCATGGTTGATGACGAGCCTTTCACAGGCAAGACGCTGACCAACGAAGAGGCCATGCACCGTCTGAAGGGACCTAAGGACACAAAGGTGAAGATTGGTGTGCTACGCTTTGGCGAGAAGAAAATCCGCGACTTCGTTGTCACTCGTGGCGAGATACCCACCAAGAGCGTCACTGCCACCTATATGCTGGACAAGGAAACGGGCTACATACGTATCAGGAACTTTGGCGAGAATACCTATCCTGAATTGCTGATTGCCCTGGCCAAGCTGTCGCAGCAGGGTTTCCGCAACCTCACCATCGACCTGCGTGGCAATACTGGCGGCTACCTGCAGTCTGCTGTACAGATAGCCAACGAGTTCTTACCCAAGGGACGACTCATCGTCTATACCCAAGGACGCAAGTCGCCGCGTCAGGATTATCGTAGCGACGGTCGCGGCTCGTACCAGCAGATACCGCTCGTCGTACTGATTGACGAAGGTTCGGCATCGGCATCGGAAATCCTTGCCGGCGCCATTCAGGACAACGACCGCGGCACCATCATCGGACGACGCTCATTCGGCAAGGGTCTCGTGCAGGAGCCCATGGCCTTCAACGACCAGTCGATGATACGCCTCACCATTGCCCGCTACTACTCCCCCTCTGGCCGTTGCATCCAGAAGCCCTACACCTCTGGCGAAAACAAGGACTACGAAGAAGACCTGCTGACGCGCTATGAACATGGAGAGTTCTTCTCACAGGACAGCATCAAGCATGAGGGACCGGCCTACAAGACAGCCATCGGACGCCTTGTCTATGGTGGCGGCGGCATCACGCCCGACATCTTCGTAGCAGAGGACACCACAAACGTCACGTCCTATTACAAGCAGGCAGCCATGAGCGGTCTCATCATCCAGTACGCCTTTGAATACACTGACAACAACCGCGCCAAACTGAGCCAGTATGATGACGAGGAAGACTTAGCACAGTATTTGGAGAAGCAGAACCTCGTTGACAAGTTTGCCACTTATGCTGACCAAAAGGGTCTGAAGCGTCGCAACCTCATGATTCAGAAGTCGCACAAGCTGCTGCAACGCTACATCCTCAGCCGCGTCATCTACAACATCATGAGCGAGGAGGCGTGGATAAAGTTCCTGAACAGTGACGACCCGGCCATCACTGAGGTGTTACGTGTCTTCCGTCAGAACGCAGCTTTCCCCACTGCTCCTGTCAAGAATGACGACATGAAGAAAGCTGCATGGATGATGCCTGGTAAGAACGCTATCCGAAACGGACGTCTGTAATTATTTGTTCACCTACATAGTCGTTGAGCTTCTTGACCAGTTCCTGGCGCATCATGGAAAGGTCTGAGCGCAAGGCAGGATTCGACAGTCGTACGAAAAGCGTCTGGTTGTAGATGTATGTGTTCAGCGTGTAACGTGCAATCACGGGACCGGCAACTTCGGGCCATGCCTCCACCAACCGCTTCTGGTTGAGCGGTGTTTCTAATCCTTGTTCACGCATGGCCTGCAGAATAAGGTCCTTGACTGATTGTACTTCGCGCTTAAACAAAACCCAAAACTCAAAAACTTAAAAACTCAAAACCCAATCTCTCCATTATTCACGCGGAATATCTTATAGTCCAATGCTGACGTGCGCAGTATCTGGTCAAGATGGTCACGATTGGTGTCAGTGATGAATATCTGTCCAAAACTGTCGCTCGACACCAGCTTAACAATCTGCTCCACACGATCAGCATCTAACTTATCGAAAATGTCGTCCAGCAGCAACAGCGGCGTTGTCTGCGAGACAGTCCGTTTCAAGAAGTCAAACTGTGCCAGCTTCAGGCTCATCACATACGTTTTGTTCTGCCCCTGCGAACCCTCGCGTTTCATGGGATGGCTGTCCAGCGTAAACTCCAGGTCGTCGCGATGCACGCCATGCAGCGAGTAACCCACGGCACGGTCTTTCACCCTGTCGCGCTGGATGACATCCAATAGCGGTCCGCGCTGACAGTGCGACACATAGTTCAATCCTACCTGCTCGCGATTTTTTGAAATCGTCTGGTAGTATTCTTGGAACACAGGTGTCAGTTCCTCTACAAAAGCCCTTCGCCGCTCAAACAGCCATTCTCCCTCCACAGCCATCTGCTCTTCCCATATTTGCATCAGCGTAGGGTCAGGTTCGCCGTCTTCCATCTTCAACAGTGTATTCCGCTGTGCAAGGGCATTGTTGTAACGGCTCAGATGGTCGATGTACGGACGGTCGTACTGGGCAATAACCATATCCATCAGCCGTCGGCGCTCTTCGCTTCCTCCCTCAATCAGCAGTGTGTCCGAGGGTGATACGACAATAAGGGGTATCAGCCCAATGTGCTCCGACAGCCGCTTGTATTCCTTCTTGTCACGCTTGAAGTGCTTCTTCATGCCCCGCTTTATGCCGCACGAGACGAGGAGACCGTCTCCCGAATCGTCATACACCCCCTCTAACATACAGAACGGCTCCCCATGCCGTATCACCTGTGAGTCGATAGGGTTCGATGCCGACCGGCAGAACGACAGGTAATACACCGCGTCGAGCACGTTAGTCTTGCCCGCCCCGTTATGTCCGATGAAGCAGTTCATCTTCGGCGACAACTCTAACGTCGCTTCGCGGATATTCTTGTAGTTGAGTATGGAAAGCTTCTTGAGTTTCATTTGCTGTTGATAGACGTTGCAAAGGTACACAATAATTTTGAAATTCTTGGGAATAATTTTGCATTTCGTACATTTATTATTAATTTTGCAGCCGATTTGGTGATGTGCTGGTGTTCCATCAGTGCATAAAAGGGAATCAGGTGAGAATCCTGAGCAGTACCCGCTACTGTCATCTCCATTATGGAAAGTCCAATCAGAAGCCACTGAGCATCAACTCGGGAAGGCGGACTTTCCGGAGAAAGCCAGGAAACCTGCCAAAAGCGTTCGCAGAGCCAAGCCAAAACTTGAGCCTATGCCGAGCGCAGGGGCAAATCTGCCGCGTTTATACTTAGAAGCGAAGGTCCCGGGAATAGGGCTGTGCTGAAAGAATTTCGATGAGAAGAAAAAGAGGATGAGAAGACTGCTCTGGCTGTCACTGTGTCTGTGGGTGTTTGGCGCCATGGCACAGGACAAGGCCAAATTACATCGTCAGATGAAGGACTCGGTGGCACTCGACAACGTCACCATTACCGGTAAGTCGAAGACCCAGCGCTTGCGCGAGGGGGCTTTGTCGGTGAATGCTATTGACGTCAACACCGTCATCAGTTCCATTAACTCTATCAGTGGACTGGTGGACCGTACGGCAGGCGTGAAGATTCGCGAGGAGGGCGGAGTTGGGTCTGACTTCGACCTTAGCATCAACGGCATGTCGGGCAATTCGGTGCGCTACCTCCTCGACGGCGTGCCTCTGGATGCCAAGGGCACGGGACTGACACTGGCCAACCTGCCCGTCAGCATGATAGACCATGTGGAAATCTACAAGGGTGTGGTACCTGTCTGGTTGAACAGCGACGTGCTAGGAGGTGCGGTGAACATCGTGACGCGCCGAAAGCATAAAAATTACCTGGACATGTCGTACGGTCTGGGGTCGTATCATACTCACAAGGGCGACCTGAACGGCCAGTACATCCTGAAAAACGGGCTGACGGTGCGCCCCACGCTGGGTGTCAGCTATTCCAAGAACGACTATATGATGAACGGCGTAGAGGTGTGGGACGAGGCCAGCCGCAAGTTCGTTGAGACCGACCGCCGCCGATTCCACGACGACTACTTCTCGCTGTTCGGACAGATAGAGGCAGGGGTAACCGACCGTTCGTGGGCAGACGATTTCTTCGTACATGTGTCGTATAATAAAATGAATAAGGACTTGCAGACTGGTCAGGTGCAGACACGCGTCATCGGTATGGCCGAACGTGAGAGCTCGGCATGGAGCGTGGGTGTCCGCTACCAGAAGCGCACGTTCCTGTTGGAGAAGCTGGGAGCCAGCATGTCGTTCTCGCACACGTGGGACCACTCCATCACTACGGATACAGCAGCACGCAAGTACGACTGGAATGGCGACTACATCTACAGCGCACGCAACGAGATTAACGGCCGTGCCTTCTCGATACGCCACTTCAAGCGTCCTGTCACCCTGCTGAAGACAGACTTCAGATACACCTTCGACGACCACCATCTGCTGAACCTAAGCTACGCCCTGAACCGTACGGGCAACGACCGATGGGACACTGTCGACACGTCGTTCTCGCCTGCCAACGACGTGCTGGCCAAGCATATCATCGGGCTCAGCTACAACCAGATGTTCCTTGATGGAAGAATGAGCAACACGTTCTTCCTGAAGGACTACATCAACTACCTGAGCGTGGAGCAGACCGACCTGTCGTTCATCACCTATTCTGACGAGGTGGCAGCCTCCAGTACGCAGAACAGCATGGGTGGCGGATTGGGTACGAAATACGAGTTCATGCTCCAGCTGGCTGTCAAGGCCAGTTATGAGCACAGTGTCCGACTACCGCTGGCACGTGAACTGCTGGGCAACGGCAGCACCGTCTATGCCAATCTGGCACTGAAGCCGGAGATGAGCGACAACGTCAATCTGGGCGCGTTTGGCACCCACCGCTTCGGGCTGCACACCATCTATTATGAGGCCAACGGATTCCTGCGTTTTGTAGATAACTACATTCAGGCTGAGATTACCGAGAAGGAGGGCACGATGCAGTATGTCAACGAGCCTGCGGTACACATTAAGGGCATCGAGGCTGAGGTGCGCTACGACTGGGACAAGCGACTGCAGCTGTCGGCCAACATCAATTGGCAGGATGCCCGCAACCGACAGCGCTACAAGACGGACGGGAAGCCATCGGCCATCTTCAACAACCGCGTGCCCAACCGCCCTTGGCTGTTTGCTTCTGCAGAGGTCCACTACACCTTGTCTGACGTATTCCAGAGGACAGACCGACTGATGCTGGGAGCAGACTACCAGTGGGTACACTGGTACTACCTGTCGTGGGAGGCCTACGGCAGCAAGGACACCAAGGCCCGCATCCCCGAGAAGAGTATCCTGGGCGCCAACGTGACATACTCATGGCATAACGACAGGTATAGCGTGTCGCTCGACTGCGAGAACCTGTTCGACCAGACCATCTACGACAACTACAAGTTGCAGAAGCCAGGAAGAATGCTGTTTGCCAAATTCAGACTTTTATTACAATAAATCGTTTAATTACAAACAAAAGAAATGAAAAAGATTAGTTTTTTCCATTCGATGATGGCAGTCATGATGCTGGCCATCTCATTCACTTCGTGTTCAAAGGATGACGATGAGAAGCCCGTTCCCATCCCACCCGAGCCCGTTGTCACCTATCACTACGACCTGACGGTAACCACCGAGAAACATGGCGGCATGAACCGCGACAAGTCGCACTATACGCTGACCATGCCGTCGCTGTCCGATGCTGCCACAACGATTGACTTTAAGGGCCAGGGGGCTGAAATCACCGATTATACCATGGAGTGCATCTACAAAGGCAAGTACATGTACCAGGTGCCCAACTCCAACGACCGTTTCTCGAAACTGCAGTTTAAGGACAACAAGATGCAGGTGGTGCAGGAGCAGAAGTTCAAGACCAACACCTATAAGGCTCGCAACTACACCCATGCATGGATTGGCGACAAGACGCTGCTCATCATGTCAACCGACGGCGACCACAAGCACATCATCTGGACCAAACTGAATGCCGACGACATGACCATCATGAGCGAGGGCACACTGTCAACAGGCGTTGCCGAGGACTATAACGTACTGACCACCAGCGGTGTGGCTGCCTATCGTCAGAGCGACAACAAGGTGTTCTACTTCTACTATAACAAAAAGGAGACCAGCGGCAGCAACAAAACCAGCAACGAACCCTATTTCCGCATCCTCGTGCTCAATGCCGAAACCATGGCCGTCGAACAGGAAATCATCAACAAAGAGGCTGCACAGCCACAGGCTTCTGCCTACGGCGAACTGCTGCAAAGCACCGTCTTCTTCGACGAGAGCGACAACCTCTACCTGTCGGCCTTCAGCAGTGTCAACAAGAAGAACATCGGCCAGCTGCTGCGCATCAAAAACCATGAATTTGACTTCGAGGCTGGCTACAATGCATTCCCCGATGCCATCGGCAAACTGCTTACCATCCAGTATCTTGGCAACGGCAAGGTGCTTGCCTACTCTGGCGACGCTTCCATCGGCACGTCCATCGACACCTACGCCTACTTCTATTCCGTCATCGACCTGAAAACCAAGACCAGCATACGCCTGCAGTACAACGGTGCCAATCTGCCCTTCAGCGGCGGCAGCTTCTCACAGCGTTCAGCAGTCAATCTGAAGGAGATGAAGGCATATTTCGGTGTGGATGCCGAGGATGCCCAGCCCCAGATCTACGTCTATGACATCGCTACGGGCAGCGTGACTCTCGGAGCAAAGATTTCAGAGGGCTACTACTTCGAGCAGATTCGCCTCATCGAAGACTAATTAATTCATATTGATTGGCTCACTTTTTCTGAGCACATTCATTCTCTTAATGGAGGGTTTAGGCAACATGTTGTCAGCCCTCCATTAATGGTATTTCATAATTCGTAATTCATAATTCATAATTTTTATGACGGCGGTAGCAAATTTTTCACTTTTCATTATTCACTTTTACCTTTTTTTCGTACCTTTGCACCCGCTTTATGCCCGGAACATTAAAAACATAAGATAAAATGGCAAACAAAATCCAACAGCAGGCTGCCGCTCAAGAGCAGCAAGTCAACAAGACAGAGGCTTTCTTCGAGAAGTACAAGAAGGCCATCATCATCGCAGTCGTAGCAATCATTGCTATCGTTGTCTGCGCTATTCTCCTGAACAACTATTATTTCGAGCCCCGTCAGCAGGAGGCCAGCACTGAGCTCGCCAAGAGCCAGGAACTCTTCCAGCAGGAGGCTTACGACAAGGCCCTGGCTGGTTTCCAGAAGGTCGCTGCCGACTACAGTTCTACTGATGCCGGCAATCTGGCTCAGCTCTACATCGGTCTCTGCCAGGCCAACCTCGGCAAGTGGCAGGAGGCTGTCGATGCCTTGGAGAACTTCAGCGGTCAGGACGACCAGATGATTACCCCCGCAGCTGAGGCCGCACTGGGTAACGCCTACGCCAACCTCAACCAGCTCGACAAAGCTGTGGAGCATCTGACAAAGGCTGCCAAGAAGGCTGACAACAACTCTCTGTCGCCCACCTTCCTCATCCAGGCTGGTGAGATTCTCGAGAGCCAGGGTAAGAAGGACGAGGCTCTGAAACTGTATCAGGAAATCAAGGAGAAGTACTTCAATTCCATGCAGTATCAGACTATCGACGCTTACATTGAGCGCTGCAAGTAATTAGACCGTCAACTAAAAACGAAGGAAGACAGTGGCAACTAAAAACTTGTCAGAATACAACGTCGAGAAAGTACCCGATGCTTCGAATATGACCTTCGGCATCGTCGTCGCCGAGTGGAACCCCGAGATTACAGGGGCGCTGCTCGACGGCTGCGTTTCTACCCTTGAGCGTCATGGCGCACTGCCAGAGAACATCCACGTCAAGACCGTTCCCGGCTCGTTTGAGCTCATCTATGGTGCCCATCAGATGACCCTCAACGACGGCTACGACGCTGTCATCATCCTTGGCAGCGTTATTCGTGGCGAAACGCCACACTTCGACTACATCTGTCAGGGCGTCACTACAGGCATAGCCCGCCTCAACGTCACCAGCAACATCCCTGTCGTCTTCGGACTGCTGACGACCGAGAACCTGCAGCAGGCACAAGACCGTGCTGGAGGCCGACTGGGCAACAAGGGTGACGAGTGCGCCGTGGTAGCTATCAAGATGGCCAAATTCTAACAGCATGAAACTTATTAGTTGGAACGTCAACGGACTTCGCGCATGCGAGTCCAAAGGATTCAGCGACATCTTCAAGGAGATGGACGCTGATTTTTTCTGTCTGCAAGAGACCAAGATGCAGCAGGGACAGCTCGACCTGCAGTTTGAGGGTTACCAGTCGTACTGGAACTATGCAGACAAGAAAGGCTATTCTGGAACCGCCATTTTTACGCGTCACCAACCGCTGAGCGTTACCTACGGCATCGGCATTGACCTGCACGACCATGAAGGGCGCGTCATCACGTTAGAGACGGAACAGTTCTTCTTAGTGTGCTGCTATACCCCCAATTCGCAGGACGGCTTGAAGCGCCTGGAGTACCGCATGTCATGGGAAGATGCCTTCCGCAGCTACCTCAAGCGGTTGGATGCGCAGAAGCCTGTCATCCTGTGCGGCGACCTGAATGTGGCCCACGAGGAGATAGACCTGAAGAATCCCAAGACGAACCGCAAGAATGCCGGTTTCACTGACGAGGAGCGCGAGAAGTTCAGCGACCTGCTGGCCTGCGGCTTCATCGACACCTTCCGCACGCTGTATCCTGAGCGGGTAGAATACTCGTGGTGGTCGTACCGTTTCCAGGCACGCCAGAAGAATGCAGGGTGGCGCATCGACTACTTCGTGACCTCTGAGCGACTGCGCGAACACATTGCCGACGCGAAGATTCATACTGAGATTCTGGGTTCCGACCACTGCCCTGTCGAGTTGCTCTTGAAAGGGTGAAAAGTTAAAAAACAGGAAGTCAGAAGGCTGAATAGTTAAGAAGTTGAAGTGTTCCAGTAGCCGAAATGTTAAAATACAGGTTACTGTTGTAATTTTTTTACACTTTGCTCTACACTGTTCAATGAAATTGTGTACCTTTGCCAACGGTTTAATTAAAAATAATTATTATTAATAAAAGGAGAAAAAAGCTATGAGAAAGTTTCTTTTTGCTGTGATGGCTGTAGCAGCCATCAGTTTCACATCGTGTGGTAACAAGAATCAGAACGTTCCTGCTGACGAAGTAGACACAGTTATCAACGTCGACTCGCTGGCTACAGATGCAGCTGAGACCAGCATCAGCGCCCTCTCTGAGCAGATTGAGGCCAAGGACGCCAACAAACTGCAGGAGGCCATCACCGCCATTCAGGCGAAGGTGGCTGAGCTCATCAAGACCAATCCTGAGGTGGCCAAGGAGTACGTTGCCAAGGTTCAGGAGTTCCTGAAGGAGAATGCCGACAAGGTGAAGGAGATCATTGGTGACAATGCCGCTGCCGCTGCTGCACTTGCTGCTGTTACTGAGACTGACGCAGAGAGCATGATCAACGGTCTGATGGAGAAGGTTGGCGACACCGCCGAGGAGGCTAAGGACGCTGCCGTCGACGCTGCTCAGGAGAAGGTGGACGAGGCCAAGGCTGCCGCCGAGGAGAAGGCCAACGAGGTCAAGGACGCTGCCAACAATGCTGCCAACGAAGCCAAGGACGCTGCTAAGGCCAAGGCTAACGAGGCTATCGACAAGGCTGCCGACAACACCAAGAAAGCTCTGGGTCTCTAAACCCATTGGTCATCAGTTCATTTCACTGAAAGAAAAAGCCGATTCGCTGAATATTTTTTGCGAGTCGGCTCTTTTTGTCTACTTTTGCTGCCAGAAGAACGAATCATTACATATTAAAACAACGAGAATATGAAAAAGACTATTTATTCTATCTTGCTGACGGCAATCATGACTGCTGTCACAACGGCATGTTCCACTGGCGATGGTCTGGACGACTACCAAGCGCCGACAGGCTACAACGGAACAGACAACGGCAACGGGAGTGTGAGCGGCAATACGGGCAGCAGTGCTGAAAGCGGCGAACTGCTGAGCTTTACCGTGGCTGTCGACAAGACAACAGCAGAGCCTACGAACGTTGCATCAGCCACCTATCCGGAGACCAGCGACGACATCAACAAGCAGTCGTTCACGACAACAGTAGCCATCGACATGTCGAACCCCACAGCCAAGACGGAGAACGGCGTCACCATCAGCGTCGAGGGTAATGACGTGACAGCCGACCACGGCTCTGTGGAAGGGGTCTGCTATGTGGTGACGGGAACGGCCGCTGACGGTTCACTGACCATCGACGGCAAGACTGACTACGAAGTGAACCTGAATGGTGCCAGCATCACCAACACCCGCAGCACAGCCCTCGACCTGCAGAGCAAGAAGAAGGCTTTCGTCGTGCTGACAGGCAGCAATACGCTGACTGACGGCACCACGGCCGACGACAGCCACAAGGGCGCCCTCTTCGGCAAGGGCAAACTGCTGTTCAGCGGCACAGGCTCGTTAGAGGTCTATGGCACCTATAACAACGGCATCCACGGCAAGGGCAACATCGTCTTCGACAAGGGTGTCAACGTCTATGTGAAGTCGACAGCCAACCACGGCATCAAGGCCGGTGACGACCTCTACATCAATGGCGGCATCCTCAATGTCGAGGTATCTGCACCTGGTGCCAAGGGTATCAACGGCGACATCGACGTCACTATCAACGGCGGTCGTACGACAGTGGTCAGCACCAGCAATGGCGAGTGGGATACGGAAGAATTAGAGACGAAAGCCTCAGCAGGTATTGCGTGCGACTCCATCCTCACCATCAATGGCGGCGAGATATACCTGAAGGCTACCGGCAGCGGCGGCAAGGGTCTGAAGGCTGACTGGGAAGCCTACATCAATGGTGGCAAGATACGCATTATCACTGAGGGCGGCCTCTACTACAGCAACGGCACTACCGAGAGTCACAACTATACGGGCAATACCGACAATCTGGACGACGAATACACATCGTCACCCAAGGGAATCAAGATAGGTACGAAGAATGAGCACGGCGTCCTCACCATCACTGACGGCGACATCATGGTACGCACCAGCGGCCACAACGCCGAGGGCATCGAGTCGAAAGGCACCCTGACCATCAGCGGCGGCGACGTCCTCGTCTCAGCATACGACGACGCCATCAACTCATCAGGCGACCTGACCATCAGCGACGGCTACGTGCTATGCGTAGGCACCAACAACGACGGCATCGACACCAACGGCAACTTCTACATCAAAGGCGGCACACTGATAGCCATGGGAGCAGGCGGCGCAGAAACAGGCATCGACATTGACGAGCAGCACAAGCTCTACATCAGCGGTGGCAACTTCTTCGGCATAGGCGGGCGCATCGACGGCACGATAGGATCTACCACGCAGGGCATCGTCACCACCACGGGCAGCGTACAAGCTAACTCGACTGTTACCATCAGCAGCGGCTCTACGTCCCTCGCATCGTTCAGCATGCCCCCCTATTCTTACAACAACGGCACCATCATCGTCAGTGCACCTGGCATGACCAGCGGCAACAGCTACACGCTCAGTCTTGGCTCCAGCACGCTCACCGTCACAGCCTCCAACAGCATCAACAGCGGAATGGGCGGCATGGGTGGACAGCCCGGCGGCGGATGGGGACGATGAAAATACGTAATTCAACATTCATCATGAAGTAGAATAATAAAACACCATCATTCTGCGTTTTATGAAGTGGATGCGTCAACAATCGAAATACGAGAACATAGGCTATGTGGTGCTGTGGGGACTACTCTTCGCAGCGCCATTGCTCAGCCTCTACATCCGCACTGCCAACAACTCCGAGATGACGTTCGACTGGCAGGAGGTGTGGCTGGTTTGGCGGCGCTTTGGCATCTATCTGCTGCTGTTTCTGGTTCACAACTTCATCCTCGCACCGCTGTTGGTCTATCGTCATAAGCGCGTGCTCTACGTGGCACTGGCAGCCTGCCTGCTTGGAGTATTCACCGCCTACCAGTGTAACAGGCGTCCTGACGACTTCAAGGGCCCACACATGGCCAGGCACGACAGGATGCCTCACGGCGACGACCATGGTGGGCCGCCTGAAGAGTTCTTTGACCACAAGCCACCGTTTGCCGATGACGACGCGTTTGCTGGTGGCGACGCGAGACACAGCCCCCCCAGAGATGACAGGCACAAGGAGTTCCGACAGGGCAAGCACGTACCGCCCGGATTCATAGCAGAGCGCGACATCGTGGCCTTTGCCATCATCATCCTCATGTGGGGCATGAACATTGGCGTGAAGATCTATTTCAAGACGCGTGACGACCAGAAGAAGCTCGTGGCCTTGGAGAAAGAGAATCTGGAACAGCAGCTACAGTACCTGAAGTACCAGATTAACCCGCACTTCTTCATGAACACGCTGAACAACATCCATGCACTGGTCGACATTGACCCTGAAAAGGCCAAGGACACCATTCTGGAACTGTCGAAGATGATGCGTTTCGTACTCTATGAGGGCGACAAGCATGGCGTGCCGCTCAGTCGCGAGTTTGACTTCATACGCCACTACATGACGCTGATGAAGCTACGCTTCACCAACAGGGTACGCATCACTGCCGACCTGCCCGAAGAGGCTCCTGACTGCCAGATTCCGCCGCTGATGCTCATCACCTTCATCGAGAATGCCTTCAAGCACGGCATCAGCTACCAGCGCGACTCTTTCATTGATGTCAAGGCTGAAATCATGGAAGGCGGTCAGGCACTCCACTTCACCTGTCGCAACTCCAAGGCAGAGAAGCCCAATCAGGAAAAAGGCGGTGTAGGTCTTGCCAACGTCAAACAGCGTCTGAACCTGCTTTACGACAACCGCTATACGCTGAATATCCAGGACGAAGCCGACACATACAACGTCGAACTCACCATTCCGCTCATCCAGTCAGATAAGCAGAACACTTAAATAAGCCTACAGCCTGTAGCCAAAGTAGGCACGCGCAATCCATTTCTCGTGATGTATGTCAAGGCTCTCTTTATGCCCCATGCTGGTGAAGTGGTACACCATCTGGATGCCTGCAAACATATTGCGCCCAATCTGCTTGACCACTGAACCGCGAGAAGTGATGATAAACTCCGGGAAACGGTAGTGCAGCGGAATCTTGGTGTCGTTCGCTTTAAGCGATGCATGGCTGTAGACAATCATCGTCGGCAGCGCAGAGATGTGCAGCAGCCAGCCTTTGCCCGGCACGAAATTGTAGCCGTAGCCACCGCCTATGCCTAAATTGATAATCTTGAAATCTATCGGCTGTTGGTGCTCGTCGAGATTGTCGTTTTGGGTCTCGGCATACAGTGCGTTACCCGATACTGCCAGCATAAAACTACCCGCCGACCTGCGTTGCAGATAGCTGTGGGCAAAAGCGGCAGGATAGGAAAAACGCCGGCTGTTGAAGACATAGTAGGCATTCAAGTTCAGCGTTTGCAGCTTTACCCCGTCTTCAGGCAGCGTCATACGCTCCTCCCCCTCGTCCTCATACCACCCCTTCAGGTTACGTGCATTCTGATAGGCGATGTCGAAGCCAAAGCGTTTGCCATACGAGCGGAAGTTCAGTTCATAATCATGGTATTTACCCAAAATCTTGGCAGGGTTGAGCGACAAATTGAGCGACACCCCCATATAGCTCACTCCAAAGCTCACAGTCGTCTTACGCTCAGCAGACATCTCCCATTCAAAATGGCGGCCATACAATTTATAATTCCCGCCACCGATTCCCTCTGCTTCGTTGCCTTCTCCATGCAGTTTCAGCCCCGATACGTTTACTCTTCCCGTCAGCGCCCACTTCGTCTGTGGACGGGTTACATAATTCGTATCGATGTTGGCCCGTTGGTATCTTACCGTCAGAAAACTGTCAATACGGTGGAAAAGACCGTGTTTTTTCTGCCCCTCCGCAGTCTGCGACACCAACAGCAACAAGGCGGCTATGATATAACGTGTTATTAGCTTCATCGTCATCGTGTTAGTTTCAGAATATTCTCTCCATCATTTTCCACTTCTCGTCGCTGCGGGCGTTGGCGGCACAGCCTTGGAACTGCGAGACATAAGCCTCCCATTCCGCTTGGCGGGGCAGCAACGCTAAGCGCGCCATGTCACGGCTCCAGTCGAAGTCATCGACAGTATCACAAATCATAAAGAGCAAGCGCCCGCTACGGTAAATCTCCATATTGAGGATTCCGACCTCCCTCTGGCCTTCGACAATCTCCGGCCAGACATGGGCATGCGCCTCAACATATTTCGCAATCATCTCCTCGTCATCCACGAGGGTCAAAGTCTGGCAGTATCTTTTCATCTTCTGTTCCTTGATTCTCACACTGCAAAGGTACGAATAATCACCGTCATCTGCAAACAATCCTGCCAAAAACCGTCATTTCTGATTCCTGCTTATTTACCATTTTTACAAATTTGATGTCTCGCGGCATCGAATTTTATATCCCGTACTATCAAAAAATATGCCCCGCAGAGGTAAATCGGGACATATTATTTCCCACCGTCAGGCATATTATTTCGCAACGTCAGGCATATTATTTCCCACCACGAGAAATAATAATACGTTCTGTCAGGCATTTTCTTTGCTGCATTTCACGTTGTAGCTTGATCCAAGGGAATCACTATAGTGCTGAAAATTACGATTTGTGCTATACCAATCCAAACAAAAACAGAAAACGTAGCTTGCGAAAATGGAATTATCTCAAGTAGAAGGTATACTGTAATACGGGTGCAAAAACAACTCTTTTCGTCGGAATCCCAATATTTATTTTAAAGAAATTGTATGGAATCCCCAAAAATGTTTCAGAAAAAGCGTTTAGAATCCCCAAATGTTTATTTCTCAATTTTTTCATTGTCGCCGAAATCATTTAGTTACTTCACGGGAGGATGGTATGTGAATTCACCAACCACAGGCATAGTGTACCCATATTGATGCCATGCTCATGCCAGCGTCCGGCTTTACTCTTGTGAGCCAGAACCATTCCGACAGTACCTTTGCAACACATCATTAGTTGTGAAATTGGCTGTTTTGATACCTTTTTGCCCCTAAAAAGAAAAATTTCAGTCTCTTTTTGCAATTTTTTTGCATTGTGTTATTCCGTTTCATAATTTTTTTGTAATTTTGCAAAAATGATTTCGTATGAAGAGTCGATCTTGGAGTCGATGACACTACGGATACACAGAACATATTTGCTCAAATCGTCTTCCGAATCAGCACCTCGCAAAACGAGTAAAAAGAGCAAAACTAACACCTGTTTGGAGCTACGTATAAGCGTAGGCTTCATCCATAAGGTGTTAGGGTCGTGCTGAACCTGGAAGACGTATGGCAGTTGTCTGCGCTTCCTTTTTGCCCAAAGGTTGGTGCTGATTAAGCCATTAACGAGAGTAACTAACCCTAAAGCAAAGAGCAAATATGGATGTTCCGCTTGCGCTTAACAACATAAGAATCCGTCACGGATTAAAGGGATATACAAGAAAGTCCTCAACGTTCAACCGAAAGGCTGACGTTGACGGGCTTTCTGTGTTATTGGAATTACAAATATAAACAATAAAAATAAATAAACTATGGGACAAACAAATTATTTGAAAATCCTTTGGATTGTGCTGTATCTGTTCTTTGCAGCCATTAGTTGTATCGTAACAGAAGAGTCTATTCACTTGTCATTTCCGACCTATTCTGTGCCGATGTGCTGGATTATCACGATTGGTTTCTACATCATCGCTTCATTAGGCGGTTCATTACTCATTGACAGCTTTGCGCGGAAACCTGTAATTAGTTTCATTGATGTAAAACGACACAGAACCGCCTGTCTCACTATTGGCGCATTAATACTCTTGTTTTTCTGGCTGGTGTTCAGTATGCCAACAAACACGCACACATTCCTATACCACAACCAGATTGACAAAACAATTTCCGAAGATATAACTTCGACAAACAACTACTTGAACCAACTAAAAGTTGCAAAAGTAACAGAAGAAAAAATTGCCTTGGAACAAGGTAAAGTTAGTAATGAAGTTCATGCAAAAGCCCTTGAACTTTATGAAGAGATTAAGAATGCCATTGTGCCAGGCGATGGTCCTAAGGCCGCAGAAATTCGCAATAGTCTCAAAGACCTTCTTCACGCTACCAGTTTTGAGAAACTTTCATATAACGGTGGAACTTCTAAAGCAGAACGTGAGCGGCTGTGTGATTTGTATCGAGCAAAGATAGAAGGAATGTTGAAAGTACGCCTTGCAGAGATTCGTGATAACTATATCAACCTTGACAAGATGCGTCCAGTCTATGTAGCGGAAGCAACAACAAGGGAAGATAACATCAAGGCATGGGAGGCCGCCAGACAGCAAGGAAAGGTGGATGTGTCGGATGCTGACAACATACGTGACTTGCAAAAACGTTTGAGTGATGGCTATGCAACAATCAAAAACTATAAAGATTTCGTGGTGTTTTCTGATGATGCAGACCGTACACGATATACAGCACCTGTACAAGCAACTCGCATTGAACGTCTGATAAGTGTGCTTGACACATGGTGGGATTTCCTGACAGGCAAGTTTGGAGCAAACTTCGCAATGATATTCTGCATATTTATTGCAGTGCTTGTCGACCTTGCTGCTTTCATATTCTTTTATCTGGCTCAAAAATAAACCAAATTTACAATTCCTACATCTATGGCAATACAAATTCCAACCAGTGGTAATAATTCTACAACTACCACATCCCCACAGCAAACAGAAACCCCTCAGCCCATTGTTGAAAGTGCAGAACAGGGACAAAGCCAAACACCGCCTGTGACTGAACAACCTCAACCAGCAAACTCGGAAAAGAGATTGGACGGTGTCGTTTACATCGTAGACGAAAATGTACCTATTATTGTGCTGTATGGCCCAACATCGTGCGGCAAGTCAATGACTTTAGTTCGTATGACAAACTATCTGCGTAGTCTGGGCGGTTATGCAGTTACGCCAGACAGGACTTTCCGCCCTTCTGATGACAAGGACTATCAGACTGATTGTGACAATTTCGACGCATTTGTTGCTAATCCGATGGCTGCACCTCCGACTACTGGCTATATGCTTGTTGATGTTGTAGAGGGGGACAATTTAGTTTGCAAGATACTGGAAGCCCCCGGCGAGTACTACTTTAACCCCAAAGAGCCTCACAAATCATACCGCAACTATCTCAACAAGATTATCCAGTCTCCTAATCAAAAGATATGGTGCATCTTTGTGGAGAAGACAAATGCAAAGCAATCTTTGTATGTTAATCGCGTTGTAGATATGGGAGAAAATGGCTTTATCCCATCAATGCAAACAACAGACTCAGTTGTAGTTCTTTTTAATAAGATAGACAAGACTGGTTTCTCGAAATCGCCAGGCGAATGGAATGAGAAAAAGGCTAAGGAATATGTTGACACATGGTATCCTGGCCTATTCAATGCCTTTAAAGAGGACATTCCCATTGTAAAATGGTTTAGGCCCTACAAGTGCCATTTTGAACCGTTCTGCACGGGAAAATTCAATGAGGGCGAACCATACGCCGAGAGCAAGCGTGAGTGGCCAGAGAGATTTTGGAAGAAAATAAAGAAACTTTTGTAACCCTGTTGTCTGATATGGAAATTGAAGGAATTTATCTACATGGTGGAGCGAAAGGCTTCAGCTTCATCAATGATAGGGGAACGCAAACAGAATACGACTCTTTCTTTAAGCGTTTCTATGACAAAATAACGAAGGCTGCTATCTCAATACAGAAAATAGAATCTGTAAGTAAGAGTTTTATAATAGAATCACTGCCTGTAAATGGCAAGCAGTTCTATGATTACACTTTCATGGAACATTATGTCTATGATGTCAGTGGACGAGCGTCTTATTTTGGCATAACAATCAGATTAAGTGCGTTCTATTGCGAAGTTTCTGATTTGTATTTCATCCTTGACACAATATTCAAAAAAGACATTATAGGGAATCTTCTATTGCCTAAAGACTCTTCGTATATGTGTACCAAAGAGCAGATAGACAAACCGCTCTTTGAGAAGGTAATGAATGACATTATACAACTATCAAGCAGTGTTTTACATGACTCAAATCTTAGAGGTATACGGTCTGCTTCTGGTGAAAAGGGAGGTGGAGTTAGTATTAACCTGATTGATTGCCACCCCCAAGTTGTAGAGAAAGCGATTGCTCAATATGGACGTTTAACCATTTCGACCGAAGTTCCGTTGCAAAGGGAATCTCAAAGTAAACAGGAAATTGACAAGTTGAATCAACAGTGGACTGCAAAATGGAATGATTTGCAGGGGAAGCATACTGCCGCTATCAATAATGCTCAAGGATTGAATGGTACGATTCAGACACTACAAGGACAATTGTCTCAAGCACAAAATGACTTGAACCGTGTACAGAGAGAGTTTGACGAGTACAAATCAAAAAACAAATTGAGCTATGAGGTAATAAATGGTCTTAAAGAAGAAAAGCAAGCTCTTTTGAAATTAGCAGGCTTTGTCGATTCATTAGGCATAGATGACCACCAACGGACACGCAGTAGCCAGAGAACCAACTCTGTTCATGGTAATCGCGATAATGGCAGAAACGGGCAAGAGGATGACGATGACATTTTGCACTTTAACTTGAAACCCTATCTGTCTTATATTGTTCCTGCTATAACTGTTGCTTTAATTGTCTGGCTTTTGTTTTCTCTAAAAGATTGTACAGGCAAAGGCTTTTTGGCCATCTTAGATGATGACAAAGCACCAATCGCAGAGGTCGTAGAGCAGCAACCGCCAGCACCCACATCAGATGCGGAAATCACTGGCGGAACCGCTCAACAAGCCACAGAAGGAACCGCTCAACAAGCTAATGGATATTCTGCAGTTTCAGAGGACGTAGCATCAGAAAATCCTAATGTCAAAACTACAGATATAGACTATAACGCCCTGACTATTGATGTTGCTGAGTTCACTAAGAATGTAACGTATATGACGAAGAATGGAGCATATACTATACGGATTTGTGACAACAAGAAATTTAAGCCAGTGGAAGGTGTTAAAGGTAGTTGGAAGATACAAGATTCTGATTTCTACATAGGAAATCCGAATTCTGCCGAAACTACCATAACTCCTAAACGAAGTGGGAATGATTTGGAGATTCAATTCTTTGTTGAGGGGCATGGAACTCCATTAAAGCGTACTATTGTGGTAAAAGAATAATATAACATGAACATGAGAGCATTAGGTTTTTGCTTTTGTATGGCTCTACTATTAATAGGATGCAAGAACAAAGAAAAATATGCACCTCCATATTTTGAGACGAGTAATACAAGTATTGAACAGGACGGAAATTCGCCTGATAGCGAGCTAAGTTCTGGTGACATTGTTGCTGTTCCCTTTATCGAAAGTGGTGGTGTGAAATATATTGAAGTCGAACTAAATCGTACATTTACTGTCCGTATGATTTTGGATAGCGGATGCTCTGGAGCATTAATCTCTGTTGCAGAAGCCCAACACCTATATAGTAAAGGCGTTCTAACAGATGAAGATTTCGTTGGAAAATCAAAATCGATGATAGCCGACGGTAGCGTTGTAGAAAATATGGTTGTGAATCTAAGAGAAGTGATTATCGGTGGAAAGATTATTTGTCCCAACGTTCAGGCTACTGTTTCTTCAAACGCTCAGGCTCCCCTGCTGTTAGGAAATGAAGTTCTCAACCGAACAGCTTCTTATACTGTGGATAATCAGAATAAAACAATCAATTTTAAACTGAATTAAGCGTGAATATCTCAACATACATCTTTGGCTCCTTGGGCAATGGATACTCTCAATATCCAAATGATTATGCTCAAACGATATTCCAAAGTATTTACGCCCAATCATCTGCGCCAACCCAAATAGTCGCGCACAGAGAAGACAAGCTTATTTATTACGCCTATGTTCGGAAACTTGAAGCAGGGCAATATATCGGCTTGTGTGTTGTGCTAAATAGTGTTATGCTGACAGACTTCAAGGAAATGTTCTCAATTTTTGAGAATTTAATCACAAGCCTTGTAGTCAATGGAATCATTCTACAATTCAACGACAAGGGGGATATTGTTTCTAAAGCAAGTCAACTTTATACGAATCAAGCAGAAGTCTCGCGTGTAACTGACAATCTACGTAACGAATTCTCAAAATTAGAAAACACGAGTAAGCCACTTCCGCCAGTAAGTTATGGTATTGCTAGAAATGAAAAAAGGACTTTTTCTGTTGGCGATAATACTAACGATATTGTCAAGGCTTCCGTTTCTTATAATTACACGTTTATATTTAAGCGGAAAGATTTTGATACACAATCACTTAGTAGCTACAGAGGTGTTTTAAACAGATTACACAAGGAAAAGTCAGCATTAGAATCTAAATGTGAAATGCTGAAATCGCAAAATACAAAGCTTAGAAATAAGCAAAGAAATACTTTATGGGTTGGAATTCTGTCTGTTGTTATTGCTGTTTTGGGGGGTGTCTTATATTTTAAAGTGCTAAATCCAAGTGAGGTAACGCGATACCAAACAGAGCATTTCCTATATTATGGTCCCATGCAGAATAAACAACCACATGGAGAGGGTGTCGCATTTTATCCCAAAGATGATCAAGATGGCAGAAGGTATTATATCGGTCATTTTATAAATGGTAATAGACAGGACACAACTGCGATGCTATACTATCAAAATGGCGACTACTTTTATGGATCTATGGATGGGGATAAATTTCTGAAAGGTATTTTCTATTCCAATTCAGACGGATCACATTTTGAAGGTAGTTTCGTGGATAACAAACCATACGATGGTACTTGGTACAATCACGAAGAAAGCTATATGTTGAAGGATGGTGAAATGAAGTAAATATGCAATATAAATGAAAATAAGATTCCTTTTTTCAATAATTGTAGTTCTTTTTTCACTTGTCATCTATGGACAAGAGAGACCTAAAATTAATAAAGTGTTTTCAGTATCACCGACATCCGCGCAATTTAGCCATGAAGGAGGATCTAAGGTCTTTATTGTGAAATCGAACAGTCCTTGGAAAATTTCGACGAACACAAAATCATGGGGGCATTTAGTGAAAAGTGGAAATACCTTGACACTAAACGTGGATACAAATACAGGACAATCATCGAGGTCAGATTATTTTGAAATTGTATCTGGCGCAAAAAGTATTCGTGTATCAATATCTCAAGCGGAAGGAGTGTACAAGTCAGATGAATCCAGTTCAAAGCCTATAAAGCAAACATATTCTTATGATATTGCATGCAAGCGATTGTTATCTGAGAACGATGTTATCGGATTATCGAAGAATGAATTGCGCATTATGCGCAACTGGATCTATGCCCGCCACGGTTATTCATTTAGAAGTCAAGATCTTCAGAACTACTTTTCAAAATTTGAGTGGTATCATCCAAAATACACAGAAGTACCCTATAATTTATTGTCTGATATAGAACAACGAAATATTGAATTGATAAAACGATATGAGTAAAGGTATGTTTGGGTTTAGTATTGCATTCTGTGTCCTTTTCCTGCAATGTTCAGCCGGAAACGGACAAGGATCTGCTTCTGATGCAGGAAAAGAATCTGTAGATGTAAATCAAAATACGACAATCGATAATATTCCACTTGGAGCAAAATCTTTAATTGATGCTTATCCTGATTTCTTGGTGGATTATAAAGATGGGTATCTGCTATTGTCCGATAATTCTAAAATACTTTATGATGATGAACAGAACAAGTCCTTTGAGGAGAAGATGGATAATGCTGATCCTGAGGACATGTTTAGCTTTAAGTATGACATAAAAGCTGCGAAACCAGAATATCTGCAAGATGCAGGAAGAAGTCGTTGCGAACGTTTATTTAAGTTTATGTATGGTTCTAATGAGGCAGAAGTCCGTAGAAATTTGATAAAAGTCGACTGGTTTGGCGGAAGCGTTATCTTTACAAAGATTAATGGTGCTGCAGATAGTTTAAGGTCTATTGCAAGGGAGATAAAAACGCATCCTGAGCTAAAACCATATTTGCAGTCCAGTGGTACTTTCTATTGGAGAAAAGTCAGAGGAGCTAATCGACTGAGTGCCCATTCTTACGGCATTGCCATTGACATTGGGGTGTCTTTCAGCGACTATTGGTTGTGGAAGAATAAAGGCAAGAAGGAAACTGATTCTTTACAGTATGCAAACAGGATGCCACAGACCCTAATAGAGATCTTCGAAAAACATGGATTTATATGGGGTGGTCGCTGGTATCACTATGACACCATGCATTTCGAATATCGTCCTGAAATTTTATCAGGATGTCTTGACAAAAAACAATAAAAGATATAGGATGATGAACACGATGACGACAAATAGGAAGTGTAGTTTTGTCCTTTCATTTATTATGGTACTCTATGCGACCTGCATATATAGTCAGGAAAGGCCCAAAATGGAGAGGTTCTTAACTGTAAAACCGACTTCTGCAAATTTTGGAGCAGAAGGCGGTTCAAAGACCTTCACAGTAAGTGCTAGTGGTACTTGGAAAATATCCTCAAATTCAAGGTCGTGGATTCATCTATCCAAAGACGGAAATTCGTTAAATTTACATGTTGACGAGAATTCTGGAACATCCTCAAGATCTGGTTCGTTTGAACTTGTCGCTGGTGAAAAGAAAGTTCGTGTGTCGGTTACACAATCAGGTGGTGATATATCGCTTTCTGTTTCATCAGATGATATGTATTTTAATGCTTCTGGTGGTACAAAGACCGTTACTGTTACAACAAATGGGACTTGGCAAATAGGCCCAAGTACCACATCATGGGGACATGCTTCAAAAAACGGGAATCAACTGAGCATTAGAGCAGATAAGAACAATAGTTCATCTCAACGTTCTGGCAGTGTTGTCATAAAAGCTGGAAGCAAGGAAAAACGCATCTATATTTCTCAGTCAGGAACTTCTGTTAGTCAAAGCAGTTTAACGGTGTCATCTGATAATCTACAATTCGATTCTTATGGCGGCACTAAAACTATTACGATTACCTCGAGCGGTGCTTGGCAGATAGGTACAAATATAGCATCGTGGGGACATCTTACTAAGAGTGGCAACCAATTGAGTATAAAAATAGACCGTAACAATAATACTACTTCACGTTCAGACTGGTTTACAGTTAAGATGGGAAGCAAGGAAAAGCGTATCAATGTCTCACAGTCTGGCAGTTCGCCTAATTTGTCTGTATCATCTGAAAGTCTCAGTTTTAGTTCTGTTGGCGGCACACAAACTCTGACCATCTCGACTAATGGCACTTGGCAAATAGGAACAAATACTGCTTCATGGGGACACCTAACTAAAAATGGAAATCAGTTAAGCGTTAGGATTGAAAAAAATACTAGTAAGGATTCCCGCACTGACTGGTTTAGTGTAAAAGCCGACAATATAGAAAAGAAAATAAGAATCTCGCAGGAAGGTATGCCTTCATCTTTGTCTGTTTCTTCTAACAATTTAAGCTTTAGCTCGTATGGAGGTTCGCAGACGATAACGGTAAATTCAAATAGGGACTGGAATGTATCTTTAGGTACTGCCTCTTGGGGCCATCTGTCAAAATACGGAAAAAGCCTGTCGGTTAGAGTAGACCGAAATAAAAAGAAAACATCTCGTACTGACTATTTCAAAATTAAGGCTGATGATAAAGAGGTTATAGTAAACATAAGCCAAAGTGGCAGGCATCGCAGACCGTTTAATCATGCCGTAGACAATTACGTTGGTGGTATTTCTGTGGGTTATATTCAAAAGCAGTGGGAATATAATGAAGGAGGAGAAAAGACTAAAGTCGGAGTATTTGAAAACGACAAATACTTACAGGGAATACAGGCTGGTATTAGGATTGACCCCCAGTTTGGTGCGGGATTTGGATTGAATACAGGAATCTTCTATGAATACTGTTGGGCTAAAAGTAAAGACAACTATGATGAATACGGTAGTTACGACCTGTCCTATAAAGAACATGGGCTGTACATGCCTTTACACTTGAAGTTTACCATGAATTTTAGTAAGTGGTTCCAATTATCAGTCTATGGTGGTGCTGGCCTGAATTACGTGCTCAGCGGTAAAGCCTATTTAGATGCTGACGGAGATTCATACGATTGGAATGTTTTCAAGGAAGAAGATAACTGGAAGAAGTTTAATACGATGTTAGAATATGGTGCTTCGTTAAGAATCAATGCAATACAGTTTGACTTTACCATGTCTCAAGGCCTAACAAACTGGTCTGAAGACAGTGATTATAAAATAAAAGTTGGGCGTCCAATGTCTGTATCTGCAACAATCTGCTTTTAATGAATAATGTAGTATTATTGAAAGAACAAATGAATTATGGATGTTGAGATTTGCATACATGGTAAGCCTTTAGCTCTTGAAACATATTCTACGGCTGCCGAACAAGTCAATGATATAAACTTTTTTTGCAATTCTTTTTTTGAAAATCACTTAGATTATCAAGATCAGAGTCTTGTCGCTGAGACAAAAATATGGCAAAACAGAATCTATAGTTATTATACTTACAATAGGAACAATATTAAAGATTTATCTGGCAGAACAGCATATTTTGCGATAACATTGCGTACAGATTCTTTCGTAAAGAATTTGCACGTTATTTACAATGTGTTAGACATAGTTTATAGCCAATTCGTTATTGGGACTATTTTGTCTCAGGAGAAAGATACTAAGTACGCAACTGAAAATTTTGAGCAGGTAGGGAAGAAAATTGGCGATATTATTTTAAATCTCTTATCTCAAGTAATACAAACAAAAGATATTGTTAGGTTGGATGATACATTCTTGGCAAATTCAGGTGTTCCCATTTCGTTTAATCCGTGTGACAATAGATGTCTGGATTTGCTTTCTGAATACAAGAAAGCTGAAAAAGTAATTATATCTCCATCTTCTTCTCTTTTACGGGAACAGCAGAAAGCAAAGGAGTATCAACAGAAGTTAGAATATATAAAAAAAGAAACAGAAGAAAGATATGTTTCTCATATCAAAAAAATGCAAACAGAAGTGCAAATGCTCAAGAAAGAAAGGGAAGATGTATTATCTGATTTGCATAAGCACATAGATGAGAGGGATACGTTAAAGGCTAAAGTTTGTGCTTTAGAGGAAGAGTTGCAAAATTCAAGTAAAAAAATAAAGAGCTTAAGTGAGCAAGCAAATCTTAAAATGGAACTTGCACATATTTCAGGCCCTTTAATGAGTATAAACGCTCTGCTTCAAAGATATGGGATAGCAGCGCCATCTCCACAGAATAACACGTACAGACATAGATTTGATGCGGATATAGAGAGAAGGAGGCTTGAAAAAGTACCAGCTTACAAGACATCGAATATATGGAAGATCGCCTTAATATTATTTGCTTTGGCTTCCATATTGTTGCTTGTAGTATTGTTTTTCCAGATAAAGTTATACTCAAAATATAATAATTCTTATGTTGAGGAGCCAAAGGTAGAATTAAAAACAGATGTCGAGCCCACTAACGCTATTGAAAGTAAGGAGGAACAAGCCCTACCCGTGATTGAAGATTATGATGGTGCGAGAATTGGCATTAAAGGTTATTCTGGAAAAGGAGGGCTACAATACGGCAAAGAGTACATACTTTTTGTCTCAGATAGATATTCTAAGCCAATAGAAGATATTGATGGTATAAAATGGAATTGTGACGGTGGTGAAATAGATGTTTATGGCAGAGCTTCTGCTCGCTTAAAGATTAATAAGGACAATAGTTTTATAAGAATAATGTGTCTACTGCCAAATGGACGTAGTATAGAGCGTGAATTGAAGATTCAGTCAGTCTCAGAAGACAAATCTTCTATTCAGGCATCCAGGACTTTTCCTATTAGTATAAGTAAAAAGGAGGAATCAGTTTCCAAACCACTGCCTTCTAAAAATTCTAAATTCAAACAGTAAATGGGTTACTTTCTTATTTTTCATAACATAAAAGATCAGGAAATGTTTAATTTTGTAAGGTTAGAAGCGATGAGATTTACTACAATAGCATTACTAGTTGGAGAACTAGTGTTGTTCGTTTCATGTGGCAACACTCCAAAGAATAGTTCTAATGGGAACTCTTTTGATGGTAATTCTTTAGATGAAGCCAATAATTCAGAATACGTTGAGCAGGCTCAAATGGTAACATGTCCAATGTGTAATGGAACAGGTGTTTTTGACTTTATGCCAGGTGATGTGATAGCACCGAAACAGACATGTAGCGCTTGCAATGGCAATGGCGTTTGTGATGAAAATACAGCACAGCAGGTTATGAAGGCAAAAGCACAGGTTGACGCAATGATGGGTGGTAAAAGTACGGGAAGCTATTCTTCAAGTGGCAGTGGACGTAGCGCATACGACGTAGAGTATGACCTGAAGAAAGCGTATGAGTTATTAGAAAGTATGGAAGAAGACTACAACAACTGCACAAGTGTTGTGCTTAAAACACAGTATCCTCGTATGATTGCCGACCAAAAGGAATGCATTCGCCAGTTGGAAGCAGAGTTAAGAAATGCACAGTAAATAACGTTTATGGATAAGAATAAAAGTTTAAACATGCAATTCCATTTTGATGAGGGTAGGACTAAAGTTGAAGATAAAGAAATTCTTATGTATAAAGAGGTGCTACTTCCAGAGAAATTAAGTGCTAATATTCCTCAACCTTCAATCCCTATATTTATGCCTTTTAGATATTGCTGTGCTGGTGGTACAATGCTAATAAGGCGATTATGTGTTTATCTTCGTGACATGGGATATGAAGTAAATGTTGTAAGAGACTTCCTTAATTGGGAAGATTATCAAAAGGCTGCAGAATATTATGAGAGTAGTTTAGATAGTTTAGAAGCCGCTCCGGGAAATTCAATTAGAGATCAATATCTAATAGAGGTATGTAAAAATAGCAGGTCTATTTGTTACATACTAGATATGCAAGGAGAATTGCAAGCTCATATCCCGAACGGGAATCCAGTGCCATTCTTCATGCAAATAGTTTGTGGAGATAACCCTATTATATGGGGAATAATAATAGAGAATGAAATAGGTCATCGTAATTGTAATGTGGATTATTATTGTAAAGCCATTGCAAACACAAAAAAGTTCATGAAACCATTCGATAAGACTATTGTAATTTTTAATAAGATTGACGAGACTCCTTTCATGCTCTCCCCTTGTAGTGTAGATCAAAAGGTTGCATATAATTATGCGCGGAAGAAATATCCAGGTCTATTTGACCTTTTCAAGACAACTAATGTATTTCAAAAATTAGCACGTCCATATAATTGTGATTTTGTCACTTTCTCTTCTGGCTACTATTATACGCATACGCATAATAATCTACACTATTATGCAAATAGCAATAACTGTTTTCCTAGGACATTATGGGAGCACATTCTAAAATATTGTAAATAGAATCATGCCTTTATGAGAGATTACAATTTACAGCGTTATATTAAAGCGCAAGAAATTGATTTCGAAACTGCCCTGTCTGAAATCAAGAAGGGGCGAAAACGTAGTCATTGGATATGGTATGTGTTTCCTCAATTCAAAGAATTTGCTCATAATCGTATAGCAGAGTATTATGGCATAGAAGACAGAGGCGAAGTAGAGGCATATTTGCAACACCCTATACTTGGGCAGCACATAAGAGGAATATCGGAGGCATTGCTGCTACACAAAGGTAAAGATGTCAAAGATATCTTTGGTGAACTGGATGCAGGTAAAGTCCGCTCTTGCATGACAATGTTTGACTATCTTTCACCTAATGACGTGTTTGAGCAAGTTTTGGATGCTTTTTATGGCGGTAAACGCGGAGGCAGAACATTAAAAGTGCTAAATGGGATGTAGGCTCAAATATCTTGCTATATTGCTTTTGGTATCTTTCCAATCATGCAGTATGTGTTCATCTAAAAAGGTGAATACATCTGTCGTGCCGGATGATTCGGAGTCAGTAGTTGAAGGTGGATATAGAGACACATGGAGTTCGCTGTCAAACATTGGTTATCCCATTATACCAGATACAATTCCAAGTTTATTGCTGGAGAGATACTGTTACTCCGTATCATATAACAAGTTTACGCGCCAGCCTAATTGGGTGATGTGGCAACTTACGGGAGAGCACATGATGAAGCGAAAAAATGGTGTATGGAACGAATATAGAGAAGATCCAGAGTTGCCATCAGAGATTCGCTCGACATTGGATGACTATGCTTCATCTAGGTATGATAGGGGGCACATGTGTCCTGGTGGTGATTGTAACTGGGATGATGAGGGAAGAGACGAAACTTTCTTGTTGTCAAATATGTGTCCTCAGAATCCGAATCTGAATCGTGGGGATTGGAAAGAGATAGAAATGGCATGTAGAAAGTGGGCAAAGCAGTATGATAATATATATATTGTATGTGGCCCAATATTCTTTAAGAGTCAGCAACATGAAAAGATTGGCCCTCATCAGATTCCTGTTCCTGAAGCATTTTTCAAAGTTATCTTGTGTGTTGAGTCAAACAATCCTAAGGGAATTGGATTCATTTGCAGAAACTCCGATGGAAACAGAAAGAAGGACTTCTATGTGAACTCTATCAGGCAAGTGGAAAGAGTGACAGGTTATCGGTTCTTTCCCAATCTGGACGATTCAATAAAGAGTTTAGTGTATGATATGGACGATATAAATGAATGGTAAGTTATGAGATATTGTAGTTATTGTGGTAAACCGATACAGGATGGGTATTTGTTCTGTGGGAGTTGTGGCAAGCCTGTCGCGACAGAAACTACTGCGAACGGTCAACAGGCGCAGACAAAGACATCAGGTTCAGGTGATAGTTCGTGGGTAAATCATTTGAATGACTATGTGGGCAATGACAGACCTGTAGATTTGAACTGGAAAATATTGTTTACGGATGTATCTAAGAAGCATACGACTGAGGAGGCAGAGGAGATATTCATCGTTGGTACTCGAAAGACAACGCCTTCAGTGTATGAGGTTTCCAAAGACTGGCCCCACCCGTGGCTTTACAGCCGTGTTTTCTTGATGTTTGCCATTGCGTTTGCACTGCTTTGGGTCTGCTGCAGTATGTTCCAGAATCCTAATGCCTTGCCAGGTCTTATCGTGGTAGGTTCTTTCACTGTTCCATTGTCAACGCTGATTTTGTTCTTGGAACTGAACGCCTGGCGAAACGTAAGTCTGTATGAGGTAATAAAAACATTCCTCGTAGGAGGTTGCGCGTCCTTGGTGGCAACGCTGTTTCTATTCTCATTTTTTGGCGCATATGAATTGGACTTCTTTGGTGCATTCCTGACGGGTTTCATAGAGGAAACGGGTAAGGCGGTTATTGTCTATTACTTCCTGAGAAGACTTGGAAAGTTGTCTATTCTAAGTGGGCTGTTAATAGGTGCTGCTGTAGGTGCCGGATTCGCGGCCTTTGAGTCAGCTGGTTATGCTATGAACTATCTCTTCCAGGGAGGATGGGATGTGATGATGAACGTTATATTCCTGAGAGGATTCCTGACACCGGGTGGTCATGTGGTATGGGCCGCCATTTCGGGTGCAGGTCTTGTGATAGCAGCCAAAGCACATAGCGAAATATCGACGAGTCTGTTCTTTGATGCAAAATTCCTGCGTCTGTTTATCATCCCTGTTGTGCTGCATGGTATCTGGGACAGCCCGTTGAGTGCCATTGGCTCTGAGATGTATCTGGTTCCAATAGGATTGACGGTGTTTGCATGGATTGTTGTGCTGATACTGATAAACATGGGATTGGCAGAAGTCTCTAAGACACAAGACAAGTATTAACTTATAAAGAAGATAGCGATGAAAGAGTGTCCGATATGTCATACCGTATATGATGACAACCTTAACTTTTGTGTTAAAGATGGTCATGAGTTGATTGACAAGCCTATATCCAGTCAATTTCATTCAGGTGGAACAACTCCACCAGAACCAAAGCCAAAGAAAGGTGGTTGCCTGAAGAAAATCATTATCGCAGCCGTTGTCGTAGTGATAGGTTTTGTTGTGTTATACCGTTACATGATGAATGCCGCAACTTATCTGCGAGTTGAGCCAAATCAGGTCGTAGCAGCAAAATGTGGGGGGAAGATAAATGTGTCAATAGATTACGACGGATATATATGGATTATAAATCACAAACCTGATTGGGTTACGGTTGACGAAAACGACAATGACTTTGAACTATCATTTGACCAAAACACGTCAGGGAGTACACGGCAGGGAACTATTACCATCCAAAGTGGAAGCCTTCTTACCCAAGTGGAACTATCCCAAAATGGCAATGCTACTTACATCAAGCCCTCTGTATCGGTACTAAAATTTGATAAAAGTGGCGGTCGTAAAACCGTCAGCGTGGAAACAGATGGTACTAAGTGGACAGTGGAATATCCGAAGTTCCTTGATGTGGAAACAAATGAAGATAGTTTTACAATTGAAGTTCCGTCAAATGAAGGAGATTTTCGGCAAGGCATCATTACGGTGATTGAAGACAACGTCAGGGCCTCCATCAATTTCAAACAAGCAGGGAAATGTCCTAATTGTCATGGGCAAGGAAGTATGACCTGTACAGCATGTTCTGGAATGGGAAGTACGGGTTATGGATTTTACTCTATGCAGTGTATGTGGTGTGGTGGAAGAGGTTCCATGAATTGCGGTGTTTGCGGCGGTACTGGCGAAAAAGAATAGAAACAAGGAATGAAGAATTTGTATTCGGAGTGGACTGAGCAAGAATTTGTGAATGACTTGCAACAGAAGAAGAAGGTGGCAGAAACTGCCTTCTACAACTATTGCCGTGTCTATTTCGACGGATGTTCCTATACAAATTTTCCAAAGGCTATTGGTGATGATTGCCTTTTCGATGACAGTTTCATGGCTTTATGGACAGAAATTACATCCAGAAAGATTTCTGTCATTGAAGGGCTGCTGTGCAGAAGAGATGACGAAGGGAAAATGAGGCAGATGACAAGTTCGCTTCGAACTTTCCTCATTAGTATAGCCAAGAACAAGTATAAGGAACAGCTAAGGGCTGAAGGCAAGAAAGATGTTCCCATGTCAGATGCGGATATCATGCAAATTCTTGGAAGAGTGGTTTCAGCACCGATGAATGAGCGCACGTTGAGAGAAGAGATTGTTGCTCAATGTGTGGATACCCTACCCCCGGGATGTAGGACTATCCTCACGGCATTCTATTATGAAGGCAAGAATCTGGACGAGATTCTTACCTCCAGTGAAGGATTCAATTCCAAGGATGCACTGAAGACACGAAAATACAAGTGTATGCAGAGCCTAAAGAATAGGATCCGTTTCCGTTTTGAACGCTATCACCTAAAATTATCATCAATATGAATGAGGAACGACTTGACAGAATAGACAGCTATGTCCTTCACAAGATGGATGATGCGGAAGTAGTCGCATTTGAGGAGGGAATGGAGGCTGATGAATCTCTGGCAAATGAAGTCCGAGATACAGAAATGATAGTTGATGCTTTGGCAGAGAGAGAACGTAAAAGGAAAAGTCTGGAGCAGTTCAAGAACTCATATCCATTATATAGAGAGAAGGTTGAACAGTTGGAGGCAGAGAGGAACGCCGCTGCCTATCGGGTTGCTTGTGAAGCAGCTATGCCAGAGCAGGAAGTTGCTTATTTGAGAGAGTATCAAAAGTCATCAGTCGCATCAAAGAATAAAGAGCAAGGATGGAAATGGTTGTCTGCAATTGTTGGAATTGCTGCATGCGTTGCGGCAGTATTCTTTTTAACGCTACCAAGTGCAGAGCGGAATACACCCATGAAATCTGCTCCAGAAACACCTACTCCGACTATTCAAGAAGGTGAGCCATATAATCCATCTTTCAAAGGCAAACCTAAACCACAAAGTGCCAATGAAGACCCAAAAGACTCACTAAAGAACAACATTATCAAAAAGGAAGTGAGAGGTACAACAAAGTAAACTACTACTAACTACATATTAATATTGAAGATTGTGACCCTTGATGACATTATTTGCCATCGGGGGTTACTTCTTTATTAGAATTGTCATAAAGGAAATAAAAGTTGTATCAAATAACATGTAAAATGGCAAAAAAAGAAGCGGGCGTTGAATCGTCACCAAATCGTACAAATAACTATGAATTTCCATCAGAGAGATTTCAAGGTCGATTGTATGGGTTTAGTTGGGTTTTGTTAGAAACTCGTGATCCGAACTATAATCCAGAGTCATTAAGACATGAACATCATCTATTATGGGTGTTAAAAGCCTTGGACTTTGCAACAGACAAAGAAAAGGCTGTTTTTGACAAATTGGTGGAAATAATAGGAATCAAGAAAAATGGAGGTAATGAAAGGTTAGCGTTATTAGGGGCGGTGGAAGGGAAAAAAGTTGTCTATCAAGGTATTTCTCCAGAATTATTAATTAAAAATCAGAAAATATGAAATTAGCAGTTAAAAGTGTGATTGTCGTGGTCTTGTTGCATCTTTCAAGCATTGTAACGGGGCAAGAGATTATTGAGCCATGTGACAGTATCAGTGTAGACGAGATGGTCGTTGATACTGTCAGTGCTGATGAACTAATGAATGATATGCCAATTGTTACTCAGTATGATCTTAAAGAATATGAGTGGGTGGACATCTGCAATAACCCGAAGTACGCAATTGTATCAAAGGATGGGAAGAAGGGAATCTATGATATGATGCTGCATAAGAATGTCACAGAAATAGAGTATCGGGATTTGGGATTCTCGAAGCAGACTGTAGCAGAGGATAGTGCCTATATCAGTATGTTTTATGCTACAAAGGGTATTAAACGGGGTATCGTAAGTATATATGAGCCGACTAATAACGTGGTTTCAATATGGATGGATGACCCTGATGAATTGTATTCGTTGGACGAATGTACGACTGTCGACAAGAAGATAACGAAAAGAGCGACTAAGTTGTTGGGAAATTTAGTGGAACAGCAGCAGTTGGAGAATGCTCAGATTGTTATTCTTGATGCCAAGTCAGGGTGGCTAAAAACATGGGTAAGGTTGGATCGAGATTCCGATAAAGATGAAGCGGGAAAACTGCTGGTACATTCGTGTACTGGTTCTCTGACGAAGCCGTTCCATACGGTGATGGCATTGGAGAATGATAGTGTTTCACTGGATTGTACCAAGGATGGAATGAGTTATCGACAGGCAATCAAGAGTTGCGATAATCAGATGATGCAACAGGCTATTCAAAATGGCTATCGCAGGAGCGTGGCAGATAGAAAATGGAGAGAGTTGACCGATACGGGGAATCCTGCGACCAGCCCATTCATTATGGCTGTTGGGTATAATAGTCTTGCAAATGGTGGTACTATGATTATACCGACGCTGAAGGGTGACAGCGTGAATGTCGAAAATGGTGTTTTCTCTGCCAATTGTCTCGCAAATCTAAAAGAGGTTCTGAAGGTCGATAGAGTCGCTTCGCCTCAATTAGCATGGCTATCAACAGATACCGAATGGCTGGGCTATGCTACGACAGAAAACATTTTCGCAGAGGACGACAAAGAACGTACTACACCTATTGGGAAACAGATAGAATTTGCAGGTTGCTTCCCAAAGGATGAACCACGATACACCATTTGCATTGTCTGTGAAAAGCTCTCGCTGGATGCAACATCTGCCTTATTTCAGGAAGTTGTAAACCCGTTATCTAAATGGCTTCTGAAGCAAAAATAATCCTCTTGTATTGTTACGTGTAAAAGGATTATTTCGATTTTGTGCAATTGAAATGGTTACTTACATAGCTCGTCTAATCATAAAGGGATAAAAGAACGTACAGATGTTGTGCCCGACACGAAACAGGGTATAGGTTATGTCTAAAAGAATGATGATACTGATTTTCGCTATTGTGTGTAGCCTATTTGCTTTCTCGCAAAGCAGTTACTATATGAATAAGGCCAAAGGCTATATGCGTGACGCTGAGTACTATACGAAGAAGGCTGAAGGGTATGACCGGGAAGCAGAATATTATAACAAGAAAGCCCAGGGGTACTTGCAAGAAGCTGACTACTATTCGAAAAACAAGAAGTTCGACAAGGCTAAGACTTATAGCAGATGGGCAAGTGAGGCATCGGATAAGGCCCGGCTACAGACGAAATGGGCAAATGAGGCGAGAGAGAATGCCCGACTCAGGATGCGTTGGGCAAGAGAAGCAATGGAAAAAGCAAAACAATGATTATGAAGAATTATTTGGTAATTATTGCTACTATTTTATTCATAAAATGGTAAGGAAACAAATGTAGAACGATTAAAGTTGTTACGATTATGATGCAGAACTACGACATGATGATTCAAGAGAAGGCTCGGAGAGTTTTCAGCGTGATGGAGAAAAGAGTGTCCCATGAAGATATGGAGCGTATTCACGCAGCCTTTGAACTGGCCAAGACGGCTCATGCAGGGCAGATTCGCAAGTCAGGACAACCCTATATTATCCATCCTATCGCAGTTGCCAATATCGTGGCAGAGGAACTGATGCTTGGTGCGAATCCCGTAATTGCCGCCTTCCTTCATGATGTAGTGGAAGATACGGACTATACGATTGATGACATTCAACAGCGTTTTGGCGATGATGTCGCTTTCCTGGTTCGTGTCGTGACCAAGCAGGAAAAGGAGCATTATGAAATGTCAAAACAGATGGATAACTACAAACAGATGCTTGACTCCATCCACTATGACATTCGTGCACTGTTGGTGAAACTGGCAGACCGTCTGCATAATATGCGTACACTGAGTAGTATGCGTCCAGACAAACAGATGAAAATAGCAGGTGAAACGGACTACTTCTATGCACCTCTGGCCAATCGTCTTGGCTTGTATAACATCAAGGTAGAGCTGGAAAACCTGAGCCTTCGCTATCGCTGCCCCCATGAGTATGGAGAACTGGAGGCTAAAATCCTGCGGGACAAAGAGCAGCGGGAGGGCCGCTTGTCAGCTTTCATCTCAAAGATCAATGAGATACTGGTTCAGAACGGTATGCATGCCAAAGTGACGGCAGAGTATCGGGAACCGTATAGTCTGTGGCGTAAGATGAGAAAGACAGGAGTGGACTTTAACCATCTGCCAGACCGCCATTTTGTGGAAATCGTATTTCCGTGTGAGGATGTGGAACAGGAGAAGGATATGGTTCTGAAGGTGTACTCGCGCCTAACCTCCGTATTTCGGGAGAAGCCTTGTGGAATACTGAACTATATCGATTCTCCCAAGGAGAACGGCTACCAAAGCTTCCATGTGCAGTTGCTGTCCCATTATGGTTGCTGGGAAGAAATACACATCTCTACGGAGCGTATGGTTCGCCACAACACCATCGGAATTGTCGCTGAGCGTGAGGAGAGCAATATACGCAGGTGGGTAGACCGTTTCCGCAATGTCCTGAAGGATATGGAATTTCACCAGAAGGAAGGTGGCTTTATCGAGAATGTTGTGACATCATTCTACAATGATGACATCATGGTGTTTACCCCCAAGGGGCAGGCCATCAATCTTCCAAAGAAGGCAACGGCACTCGACTTCGCCTTTGAGATTCACAGCCATATCGGAGAACACGCACACTATGCACGAATCAATGGGCAGTTGGCTTCCGTTAAGACAGTATTGCATCGTGGTGATGTGGTGGAAATATTCACCAAGCAGAGTGTTGTCCCCCTCATGGAGTGGAATGACGTGGTTGTCACCTATAAGGCCAAGCGCTTCTTGAAGAGTTATTTTGCCAAGCAGGAGAAACCTGCATTCCATCGCTGTCCCAATTGCAATCCCATCCCTGGAGAAGAGGTTATCGGATTCAAGGAGTCTGATGGCAGTGTAACGATACACAAGCGCAGCTGTCCTTCAGCAATAGAGATTGCTTCCCAACAAGGTGATTCCATCGTCTCGGTGGACTTCCTGGAGGATGAGAAAGTGCTCTATCCTATCAGCATACAGATAGTAGCCGTTGACCGTTTCCACCTGTTGAGTGACATGATTAACAGCATCACCAATGAACTGCGACTGTCTATTGACGCGCTGACAACAGAAACCGTTGACTGTCTTGTGAACTGCACCATCTCATTCGGAGTCCACTCTTTCGGAGAGTTGCAGACCATCATCAACCACATTTCTGCCATAGAAAGCATTGACGAAGTAAAGAGAATATAACATGATAAGAACAGGAACATCTATGAAATTGATTTATTTCCTTGATTTTCACTTGTTGGCATGAAAAACTTGCAGGAAGTTAGTTACTTTGAAGAAGCATGTGCCATAAAAGGATAAAGAAACAACAATAATCAAGTAAAAGTTGCGCACGACACGGAGTAGTGTAACGAGAAGTGAAGAGAGTATTATATTTCCTAATGGTCCTTTTTCTGGGCAGTTGTGTAGAGCAGGAGTTATATGAGGATATAGCTGATGCTCCAAAAAGCAGTATCGAAGTAGATAATCAGTATGCCAATCTGTTGGAAAAGGCTCGATGGGGAGACGGGCAGGCCTATCTTAAACTGGCTGACATCTATCACAAAGGCCAAGGAGTTCAGCAGGATTTCCTCGGAACAATCTCAATGCTGGCGATGGCCGAACAGTATGGGGCGATAAGTAATCTTGAAGATTACATGAAAATGCTTCCGGAAGAGGACAATATGAAATTGTTCTTTGAAGCTATGGAGAATTTTGAGAAAAAGAACATAGAGGCATCTGCAGATATGACCGACATGCTGATTGCACAAGGCTCTCTGGAAGGCTATACGCTGAAGGGCATTATAGCTGTAGAGAAAGGTGATGCCATTGAGGGAAAACGGCTGATAGATTTGGCTATAGAGCAAGGCAGTACCTTTGCCGAACTTCTCTTAACTGTGCTTTCAGACTGGAGAGGTGGTAAGAGGCTCAGTATTGAAGTCCTGACTCCTTTGGCAGACAGAATCCCTTTAGCATGTAAGTTGCTCGGTGATGTCTATGCTGGCATAGAAAATAAAGACATGACAAACGAAGACCTTGCTGCCATGTATTATAAGAAGGCAGATGAACAGGCTTGTCTGGGTAAACGGGCAGCTCAATGGCTTATTGGCTACTATATGAGGAACAAGATTCAGGTGGGAGACTCAGAGATGGAAAGATTAAAGAGACTCAGTGGATTTGCGGATTATACAGAAGAGGAAGAAACCGCTTTAACTCAACATGCAGATGCCGATTTGGAGGATTTGATACAGACTTTTCTTGACAATGGCCTTGAATACAACAATGCCAATAAAGCCATTGCGTATGTGGTTGAAACCAAGACAGGCAAGATTAAAGCTCATGTATCTCGGGAGAAAAGGGACAACGAGATTTTGCCATGTGTAGATACCTTTGAGAATGAGCAGATGACTATGTGTAGTGCTGCAACCTATTTGGCTCTCCTTACAACGGGGAAGGTAACGCCAGAATATGTTGTCGATACGGAATATGGAATTTATAAAGATGTTAGAGACCACAATTGGCGACACGGTGGCTATGGCGAGATCAGTATGGAATTTGCTTTAACTCATCGTTCTCAAGTTGCTTTTACAAAAGCCTTGGAGAATACTTATGCTGGGAATATGGCTGAGTTTGAGGAGAAGATAAATCTCTACCATAATAACCATTCTAACAGTCTGGTGGGAATCCTGACGTTCTATAATGCAGTAGCAAATGGTGGTCGCATGGTGAAGCTCGTTACCGAAGGTGATGAAGTTGAGGTCATCCATGAGCAGATTGCCAATAAAGAACACATAACTGCATTACAAAAAGGTCTCAGAAGTTGCGTCACTGATGGGATTTTCAAAAAAGCAGGAAGTGAATTGACGAATATTGCAGCCTGCGGTCGCACATACAATATCAACGACATGAAACGACGCATGGAAATGTGTGGGTATTTCCCTGCCGATAATCCAGAGTATACCATGATGGTTGTATTGGAAAAAGACGGGTTGCCAGCCAGTGCAGGAGGAATGTGTGGCCCTATTATGGCAGAGATAGCAGATGCACTATTACAATAAGAGTGTCTGGTAAGTTTAACCTAAAATCCGCAACCAATAGTCATGCGGATTTTAGGTTAAACTAAAGTGCTGCGGAATTTAGGAAGTCTTAAAGCAAGCTGGAGTAAGACTACATTATACCCCAGTTCGGGATAAGAAATATCTCAGATTACCAACTTTTTATGCGACTTCCTTATCCCGAACTGGGGTATCACATCCTGTGCGATGTCCTCTGCCATATCCTCGCCCGCCTCAAAGTCGTAATTGCTTCATTGCCAAAGCGGTTCGTTCTCCCACCCTGCGGGGAAGCCCATATATCTGGTGACGGTATGCGGATAAGCTTTGAGAAGGTCTAACAGCCTGTCTTTGATATGGCTGTTAGGCGTGATGCTCTGTTCAAGATAAAGCAGGGTACATAATTGAGAATACAACTTCATAGGTCGTATATACTGGGTATTGACCCACGTAAGAGGCAGTCGCCTTGGCAGCTGTGGCATGGCTGGATAGCGGCGGTTCCATGTACGGGCATGATGGGCACAGCAGTTGCGAAGGACGGTAAGACTGC
>Ga0310691_10000744_pt1 | contig 56304 bp, 50 predicted proteins | sample 176DNAGHGlowgp2_FD_203887 | JGI IMG/M metagenome (GOLD analysis project Ga0310691, IMG submission 203887) | Sheep rumen microbial communities from Palmerston North, Manawatu-Wanganui, New Zealand - 1766 DNA GHGlow gp2 (v2) (version 2) | ecosystem: Host-associated > Mammals > Digestive system >... | reverse complement strand
CGGTCTTGATCTGGCCGGCGTTGACAGCGACAGCGATGTCGGCCAGGGTGGTGTCCTCGGTCTCACCGGAGCGGTGGGAGACGATGGCGGTGTAGCCGGCGCGGTTGGCGGTCTGGATGGCGTCGAGAGTCTCGGTCAGGGAGCCGATCTGGTTGACCTTGATGAGAACTGCGTTGGCGGCGCCGAGCTCGATGCCCTGCTTGACGCGGGCGGCATTGGTGACAAAGAGGTCATCGCCGACGAGCTGCACGCGGTTGCCGAGGCGCTTGGTGAGCTTGACCCAACCGTCCCAGTCGTCTTCGCCGAGGCCGTCCTCGATGGAGATGATGGGGTACTTGTTGACCAGGTCTTCCCACATGTCGATCATCTCGTCGCTGGTCATGACGGTGCCGCGCTTGGGCAGGTGGTACTTGCCGTCTTCCTTGTTGAACCAGTCGGAGACAGCGGCGTCCATGGCGATCATGAAGTCCTCGCCGGGCTTGTAGCCGGCCTTCTCGATGCCTGCAACCAGAGCCTTGAGGGCGTCTTCATCGCTGGCAAGGTCGGGAGCGTAGCCGCCCTCGTCGCCCACACCGGAGGGAGGAACGACCTTCTTCAGGGCATGGAACACCTCAGCGCACATGCGGAGGGCTTCCTTGAAGTTGGGGGCGCCGACGGGCATGATCATGAACTCCTGGATGTCAACGGAGTTGGTGGCGTGAGCGCCGCCGTTGAGGACGTTCATCATGGGCACGGGCAGGGTCTTGGCATTGACGCCGCCGATGTAGTTGTAGAGGCTGGTGCCGGTAACGAGGGCGCCGGCCTTCGCGCAGGCCAGGGACACGCCGAGGATGGCGTTGGCGCCGAGACGGGTCTTGTTGGGGGTGCCGTCGAGCTCGATGAGCATCTTGTCGATGCCGGTCTGATCGAGGACGTTCATGCCCAGGAGAGCTTCCGCGATTTCGCCGTTGACATTGTCAACTGCCTTCTGCACGCCCTTGCCGCCGTAACGGGCCTTGTCGCCGTCACGCAGCTCGCAGGCCTCGTGGATACCGGTGGAAGCGCCGGAGGGGACAGCCGCTCTGCCGACGGTGCCGTCGTCGAGGGTGACTTCCACTTCGACGGTGGGATTGCCGCGGGAGTCGAGGATCTCTCTGGCCATAACGTCAACGATCTCAAAATACTGTTTCATTGCATCATTCCTCCAATTTTTACTGTGCAGATCTGCGCTGCGCAGCAAGATTTTTTATGGTGCCGCCCCATCGCCGCAGCGGCGAAGCGGACGCGCACAGACGCCGGGACCGGAGCCCATGCGTAGTTTGATTATACCCCATGTCTGCGGAAAAATAAAGAAGATTATCAAAATTCTTCCGCAAAAAGGCTGAATTTTTTCACTTTGCACAAAGCAGGGCGCAGAATCGGCACAGCTGCGCGCTCCGTGCCGCTATTGTGCCCATGCCGGGGCATCACGTTTTATCCGGGCCGCGGTACTTGAGGCAGAGCATGGTGATGTCGTCGAACTGCTCGGCTCCGTCCACGAAAGCGCTGATGCCGTCCATGACGTTTTGGAGCGTCTGCCGGGGCGTTGCGTCCGGGTCCTTGTTCAGGGCCTCGAGCATGCGTTCCGTGCCGAAAAGCTCTTCCTCGCTGTTCGTCGCCTCCGCAACGCCGTCGGTATAGACAAAGAGGCTGTCGCCGGGATTCAGGCTGAACTCGTGCTGCCGGAAGGGTACGCCCTCCATCGTCGCCACGGCCAGGGAGTGGCGATAGGTGACGAGCTCATAACGGCCGCCCGCACGGCAAAGGGCGGGATGTTCGTGCCCGGCGTTGGCAGCCACGCCCTTGCCGGTGGAGATCTCCAGCACGGCAAGCCAGACCGTGACGAAGAAGCCGGCTGTGTTGCCGTCGCAGAGCTGGTTGTTTACGTTTTTCAGGGCCTCGCTGGGGCTCTCGCCGCTCTGCAGACGGGACTTGATGAGCACCCGCGACACCATCATGAACAGCGCTGCCGGGATCCCCTTGCCCGACACGTCTGCCATGACGAGGGCGATGTGGTCGTCGTCCACCAGGAAGAAGTCGTAGAAGTCGCCGCCGACCTCCTTTGCCGGATCCATGGAGGCGTAGATGTCAAACTCGGTGCGCTGCGGGAAGGGCGGGAACAGGCGCGGAAGCTGGCTTGCCTGGATCTCGGTGGCCATGTTGAGCTCGGCCCCGATGCGCTCCTTCTCGGCGGTGATGCGCGTCACCTCGTCCACATATTTGAGGGTCTTGGCCGAGAGTCTGGCAAAGGAGTCGGCCAGCACCTCGATCTCGTCGCCGGTGCGGTACTCGTCCTCCATGAAAAACTGCAGGTCATCGCCGCCGAGGGACCGCACGCGCCTGGTGATGGCCTCGAGGGGCTTTACGATGCGCTTGGACAGCGCAAGCGCCGCCGAGATGCCGAGGGCAAAGACGATGAGGATCAGCACGAGGATCGTCTGTTTGGCGTGGAGAAGGCCGTTTTCGTATCTCTCCACAGCCACGGACTGGATGTTGTCGTACTGCCCCTCGAGCATGGCGGTGGGCTGGTCCATGGCCTCCTTGGAGATGACGGACACGATCGCCCAATTGAGCGTCTCGATGGGCGCGCCCGCGAGGTAATAGACCTCGCCGTCGATTTCGGCGGTGCGCACGCCGGTCTCCGCGGCCAGGGCGTCCGTGATAAAGCTGCTGAGCTCTTCGCTGTCGGCCTCGCGCAGATCCCGGGCCTGCTTTGCAGGGAGGACGCGGAAGATGCCGCCATGCTGCGGGGAGAAGACCACGTGGCCGTTTTCGTTGATGATGCAGACGAAGGCACCATCCTTGGCGGAGGCCGCCACCGCGTCGGCCATGTCGCTTAAAAAGAGGTCCGCGCCCACCACGGCGGCAAGCTCCCCGTCGTGATAGACCGGCATGGCGCACATGACGCCGATCTCGCCGGTAAAGGCGTCGGAAGTCACATCGGTAAAGAAGAGCTCACCCTTCTCCACGGCGCCGGTATACCAGAGCCGCTCGCGGATCGGGATGGGCATGAGGTCGCCGTCTTCGTCAAACTTGGAGGCGGCGTGATCGTCCGCCAGCAGCATCACGCCCTCCGGCAGGGCGATGTAGCAGGAATCGACATGCACCGTGCGGTACAGGGCCGCCATCATGTCCCCCATGTTGCCGATGAGCCCGAGCTTTGCGCGAAGGTCAGGGTCAGTGAGATCCGCGCCCTTCTCCGTGAGAAGCTGCACGCTGATCTCGCCGTCCAGGTCCTTGTCCGGCAGAGCCACCGCGCGCAGACCATAAGCGTCCGGATCGGCAAAAAGATGTTCCGCATAGTCCGCGAGCATGCGCACGACCCCGGCCGCGTCGCCGAAGAAATCATCGGCGATATAGGCCTGCATGCGGGTGCTGTCCGTGAAGCTCGCGTCCAGTACGGCGTCCATGGTGCCCCGGGAGATTTCGGAGATGGACTGCCGCTGCCGCTCGTTCGTCTCGCCCACGATGGTGCTCAGGCGCCCGGACTGGTAGATGATCACCGCCGTATAGGCCGCCATCATCAGCAGAATGGTAATGAGCACAAGATTGAAGATCTTCTGCTGGATGCCGCCGATGACAAAGTTTCTGACTTTTTTCATTTCGCTTGATCTCCGCTGTCATATTGGTTTTTATTATTATACACGATACTGTCTGAGATTTCAAATATGATTCTGGACAGGCCGACGCGCGCGTGGTAAAATTAAAGACACTGTTTCCTTATAATACTGACAAACGGAGGTCATACACATGAAAAAAATTCTGGCGCTGGCGCTCGTGCTGGTCATGCTCCTGTCCCTGTGCCCGGCGGCGTTCGCCGTCAATGAGGATGTGGAGGGTGAGATCGTCATCTACTCGTCCATGTACCAGTTTGTCCTGGACATGCTGGACGAGGCGCTCAAGAAAGAGTTCCCCAACCTGACGCCCGGCAACGACGGCAGCTTCTTCTTTTACGGCGGCACCAGCTCCCTCATCACCAAGATCTACGGAGAGATGGAGACCGGCACGCTCGACTGCGACATGATGCTGGTGGCCGAGCCCGCCCTCTCCCTCGAGCTCAAGGAAGCGGGCTATCTCGAGCCTGTGGAGATCGAGGACCCCGAGGACCTGCTGCGCTTCCCCTTCGACGAGGAAGGGTACTGGTACCCCGTGCGCGTGTGCAACATGGTGCTGGCCTATAACCCCGAGATGGTGGACGACTGGGCCGCCAAGGGCGTGACCATCCCCCATTCCTTCAAGGACTTTGCCGAAGACCCCGCCCTCAAGGGCTGCATCTCCATGGGCAACCCCATGTCGAGCGGCACCACCTTCGCGGCGGTGGCCTCCCTCACCCAGGATAACCACTACGGCGAGGATTACCTCAAGGGCCTTGCCGCCAACAACGTCATGATCGAGTCCGGCTCCACCGCCATCGCCAAGCTCCAGTCCGGCGAGTGCGCCGCCATCATGATCCTCGAGGAATCCATCCTCAAAGCCCTCAAGGACGGCGAGGACGCGGGCACCCCGATCACGAACCTCGCCTGCATCTACCCCGATGACGGCGTGGTGCTCATCCCCTCCACCGTCATGACGGTGGCCGAGGAGCACAGCAAGAACGTCAACACCGAGGCCTGCGAGGCGGTCGAGCAGTGGTTTCTGAGCGAAGAGGCCCAGAAGCTCATCCTCGAGGGCTTCATGCACTCGGTGTTCAAGGGCATGAAGGAGATCCCTCACGGCTCCATCGACACCGAAGAATTGATTGCCAAGGACCTGGGCGTGGACTGGGAGAATGCCTACCACAACCGTGAGGCCATCAACACCGCGTGGACGGAGATCGTCACTACCAAGTAAGACATTGATCCTATCGGGCAAAGGGGCGCACGCGCTCCTTTGCCCTTCTGCAAAGAAGGGATACGCATGCAGACAAGCTTAACCCGCCAAAAGCGCCCGGCCCTGGCGCTCCGGCTCCTGCTGCTGGCGCTGTTTCTGCTCGGTGCGGCCATCATCTTAAACGGCGTCTTCGCCATACGGCAGTACGCTTCCTCGGGCTTCAGCTCGGAGAGCGCATACCGGGCGATCCATCATCTGCACCGGGAGACGGACCGGGCCTGGGGAAGTCAGCTCTCCCCGCAGCTCCATGCGCTTTCCGATCAGGAGCGCGCAGCCTTTGACGCGCTGACCGCGCGGCTTCTGAAAGATACCTGGGAGAGTCAGAAGAAGGGCAGCGGCGACGCTCTCGAAGCCCTGCTCAAGGAGACGGACGGGGACGAGCGCGAAGAGCTCAACCAGAAGCTCCTGTACGCCGCCTATCTCACCGCGGGGCCAAAGGTCAGCACCGCCAACCGCAAGGCCGTCACCGCCCTTTCCGGCGATGAGGCCGAAGCCTTTCGCGCGGGGCTTCTGAAGTGTATGCTGGACGAAAAAACAGAGCTCCCCAAGGCCGCCCAAAAGCTTGCCGGGGACTTAAGCGGGGAAAAGCGGCAGGCCATGCTGATGCAGACCTGGTACATAAGCTGCGGCTCGGCGGAGTCCGGCGTGACCGAGTGGGTCAACACGCTCAAGAAGACCGTGCGCGACAAGGGCGCCCAGCTTGACGCTTTCCGCATGATCGCCCGCGGGGAGGTATCGTTTATCGAGCAGCTCATCGTCGGCCACGGCAGGACCGCGATCCTCATCGGCGCGCTGCTGGCGTTCAACGCGTTGCTGCTGGCGCTCTTGATGGCGGGCGATCAGGTGTGGCGCATGGACGTGAAGTGGATCGTCATCCTGCTGATCGTGGACTTTCTGCTGCTGTTCCAGCTCATGCCGCTTTTGTATATGCTGGTCAAGGCCTTCTTCCCCGAGGGCAGCTTTTCGCTCGAGACCGTCCGCCGCCTCTACACCTATCCGCTGAATCTGGACGCGGTGAGCAATACCCTGCTTGCCGCGACCATGACCATGATCTTCGGCACCCTGCTCGCCTTTCCGCTTGCCTGGCTCGTGGGGCGCACGGATCTCTATGGGCGGAAGTTTTTCCGCGCCCTCTTTGTGCTGACCTACATGGTGCCGCCCTATGTGGGGGCCATGGCGTGGCTGCGTCTTCTCAATCCCAACGTGGGCACCATGAACCGCTGGCTGCGCGTGCTGTTTCACCTGTCTGACGCGCCGGGCCCCCTGAATGTCTACACGCTGCCCGGCATGGTCTGGGTGCTGACGAGTTTTTACTACCCCTACGCCTTCATCACCATCAGCCGCGCCATGGAGAAGATGGACCCGTCCCTCGAAGAGGCCAGCCGCGTAAGCGGCGCATCGCCCCTCAAGACCGTGTTCACCGTGACGCTGCCGATGATGCTGCCGTCGCTCATCTCCGGGGCACTGCTCGTGTTTGTCAGCGCCATGAGCTGCTATGGCATCCCCTCCATCATTGGCAGCCCCGGGCGCGTGCACACCGTGACCACGCGCATTGTGGAATACGTGTCACTCGGGCAGCAGGGCCTCAACGACGCCACCGGCATGGCGGTCTTTCTGATGGTGCTTGCGGTAATCATCCTGTTTCTCTCGGATGTGGTGCTGGCAAAGCGGCAGTACATCACCGTGTCCGGCAAGTCCGTACAGCCGACGCTGGTGGAGCTTGGACGCTGGCGCGCACCGCTCACGGTACTGGTGTCGCTCTTTGCGGTGCTCGTGATCCTGATCCCCTTTGCCACGATCCTGCTGACCTCCTTCAAGGTGGACGTGGGCAAGAGCGTGCTTGAAAACGCGAACTTTACGCTCACCAACTGGAAGACTGTGTTCGGCCGGGTCGAGACCATGAACAGCCTCAAAAACTCGCTGGTCTTCGCCTCGGTCGCAGCCACCGTCGGCATCGTGATCGCCTGTACGATGAGCTATCTCTTGCAGCGCACGCGCATCCGCGGCCGCAAGATCCCGGACTTTCTCATCACCCTCGGCTCCGGCACGCCGTCGGTCGTCATCGCGCTGGGGCTCATCATGACCATGAAGGGCAACTTCGGCATCAATATCTACAACACCGCCTATATCATGATCATCGCCTATCTCATCAAGTACCTCATGATGGGCATGCGCACGGTGGTCTCCGCCATGAGCCAGATCCATGTCTCGCTCGAGGAGTGCAGCCAGGTCGCCGGCGCAAGCTGGGCGCGCACGATGCTCAGGATCACGGGCCCGCTCATCTTCCCGTCCATCGCGGCAGGCTGGTTTCTCATCTTCATCCCCTGCTTTTACGAGCTGTCCATGACGACGCTGCTGTATTCCAGCACCACCAAGACCATCGGCTTCCAGCTCTATGAGTACTGGACCTTCACCAGCCAGCCCATGAGCTGCGCCATGGCCTTCGGCATCCTGCTGATCGTCATGCTCTTAAACTTCATTCTCAACCGCCTGACCAGGGGCGAGTTCTCCATCTGAGGGGGAATTGCAATGGCAACTGTCTTGATCAAAAATGTCACCAAGGCCTTCGGAGACAACGTGGTCCTTCGGGACTTTGACGCCGCATTTCAGGACGGCGAATTCATCACGCTGCTCGGCCCCTCCGGCTGCGGCAAGACCACCATGCTGCGCATGATCGCGGGCTTTGAAAAGCCCACGGTCGGCGAGATTTTTATCGACGGGGAGCTCATGTCGGGCGGGAAGGTCTTTATCCCGCCGGAAAAGCGCGGCGTGGGCATGGTGTTCCAGAGCTACGCCGTGTGGCCGCACATGAACGTGTTCAACAATGTGGCCTATCCCCTCTCCATCCGGCACAGCCCGAAGGCGGAGATCAAAAGCGCCGTGGACCGGGTGCTCGGCATCGTGCATCTGAGCCAGTACGCAGAGCGCTTTCCCAACCAGCTCTCCGGCGGACAGCAGCAGCGCGTGGCCCTGGCGAGGGCTTTGGTGGCCAAGCCGAAGCTTCTGCTGCTGGATGAGCCGCTCAGTAACCTCGACGCGAAGCTCCGGGAGTCCATGCGCTTTGAAATCAAGGAGATCCAAAAAAAGCTCGGCATCACGGTGGTGTATGTGACCCACGACCAGACCGAGGCCATGGCCATGAGTGACCGCATCTTCCTGATAAACCGCGGTGTTGTGCAGCAGTGCGGCACCCCGCAGGAGATCTACAACACCCCCGCCAATCAGTTTGTGGCGGACTTTCTCGGCAAGGTGGACTTCTTCAAGGGTGAGGTGCGGGACGGGTGCATCGTCTTCCCCGCCATGGGCGGGCAGAGTCTCCCCTATCATGGGGAGCGCACCGGAAAGGTGGACGCCGCCATCCGGCCTGAGAACCTGTACTTTTCCGACGACGGCGTCCTCTCCGGCACGCTGGAAACTCAATACTACCTGGGGGATGTGGACGACTGCCGCGTGCGCGTGGGGGATACGCTGGTGCGCGTGATCGTAAACGGCTTTGAGCACCGGAAGCTCCGCGAGGGACAGGCGGTGCGCATCACTGTGCGGGACATGATGGTCTTCCCCGACGACGGGCTGCTGGAAGAGATGCTCGAGATCAGCACATGATATGCAAAAAAGGAGCGCGGTACCGTTTCGGTACTGCGCTCCATGTTTTTCTGTCTTACTCCCAGAGATCGATGTCGCCGGTCTCTTCGCCGCGGACCCAGTAGGCCTTGTTCTGGTCCACGCGGATATAGACCGCGTCGGCCTGGCCGATTCTGGCGCTGATCTCTTCGGGCGTGATTTCGCCGCCGAAGGGGGACTGGATCACGAGCTTCGGCGCCGCTGCGCGTTTTCTCGTCTTCTTCTCCCTGATCGCCTCCACAGGCGCTGCCATCGCTTCGGCAACCGCCTCCGCAGGCGCTGCCACGGCCTCGGCGACCGCCTCCGCCGCGGGCTTGTCCGCCTGGACCTTCGCCTTGGCCCGGCGTTTTCCGCGTTCGACCTTCTCCTCCGTGTCCAGCACGGCCTGCGCCGCGTCGCCTGCCGCCTTGTCCGCCTTCTTCTCAGCGGCGGCCATGGCCTTTCTCGCCTTTCTCTCGGCGGGCTCGATTACCTCACCGTAGACCTCGGCGATTCTGGCAGAGAGCTTCTTGCTCAGCTTCATTTTCCCGGCCTCGATGAGGTAGATGGACTTGCCGCTCACGCCGAGGGCACTGCCAAATTCCGCCTGGGTGAGCTTGTTCTTTGCGCGCAGTTCCTTGAGGTTCATGTGTGGGATCTCCTTCCAATCATGTTGATTCCATCATACAGTCCGGGGCCGCGTTTGTCAACCGTCAGTCCGGTTTTCACATCATTTCTGCGCGTCCGCCGTCATTTCCGCCACGATCGCAGCCAGGTCCATCTCGCCGAAATGGCCGACCTTGTCCGGATACTTGGCCTTGTAAGCGCGGATGATGTCGCGCAGCATGGTCTGCTGCATGATTTCCCCGTCCCCGGTGAGGACGCAGAACAGCTCCCGGCTGTTCATCTCTTTGAGCGTTTTCACAGCTTGTCACTCCTGCCCCATAAATTGTCCGCGCCTCTTCCCTGCCCGGACTGTTTTATCCTACCACATTCCGGCGTATTTTTCAATTTCTTTCTGTTCAAAAGCAGAGCCCCGAAGACCTGCACGCAGGCCCTCGGGGCTCATGTTTTCCATTACAGATGCTTTTCCAGCAGCACGAGCTGCACGCCCGGGATGCCGTTGAAGACCGTGGGGACAACGCCGATCTCCCGGTAGCCCAGCTTTGCGTAAAGGCTTCTCGCGGCGCGGTTTCTGGCGTTGGTATCCATGCGAAGCTCCGCGCAGCGGTGTGCGCGGGCATAGTCCTCATAGTACCGCACAAAGGCGCTTCCGTATCCCCTGCCGGAGAATCCGGGAGAAATAACAAGCGTGTGCAGGACGCAGACCTCATCCGGCGAAGCCTCAAACGCCCATGCCGCGCCGTCGTACACGTCGACCTGGACTTGGTTGATGACTGCGGCGCCGATGAGCCTGCCGTCCGCTTCCATGACGAAAAGGTCGTCCCGCTTCAGCGCCGCCTCAGCCGTGGCGCGCACCGGGTAAACATCCCGGAGCCAGCCGGTGGTAATCGTCCCGCGTGCCTCGGCGTCGTGGATCTCGGCATAGAGCGCCGCCACGGCGTCAAGCTCGGCACAGCTTGCCTTGCGTATCATCAGATCTTGGCAAAGGCCTGCTCGAGATCGGCGATGATGTCCTCGGGGTTCTCGAGGCCGACGGAGAAGCGGATGAGGCCCGGGGCGATGTTGGCCGCTTCCAGCTCTTCCTCGGTGTAGGGGGAATGAGTCATGGAGGCCGGGTGCTCGATGAGGGTCTCGGCCGCGCCGAGGGAGACGGCGAGGGTGGCGACCTTCACGCTGTCGGCAACGACGGCCGCCTTCGCGCGCCCGCCCTTGACGACGAAGCTCACCATGCCGCCGTACATGCCGTTCATCTGACGCTTGGCGATTTCATGGCCCTCGTGATCCTCGAGGCCAGGGTAGTATACCTTCTCCACCTTGTCACAGGTCTTGAGGTAGCGGGCTATCTTCATGGCGCTGTCGCAGTGGCGCTGCATGCGGATCTCCAGGGTCTTGAGGCCGCGGGAGACGAGGTAGGCTTCATTTGCTGGCATGAAGGCGCCGGTCATATCCTTGATGCCGATGAGGCGGATGTTGTTGATGGTCTCCGCGTCGCTGACGACGACACCTGCCAGCAGGTCGCCGTGGCCGTTGATGTACTTGGTAGCGGAGTGGACGACGATGTCCGCGCCCAGTTCCAGCGGGCGCTGGATGTAGGGGGAGCAGAAGGTGTTGTCGCAGATGACCTTGATGGCGGGGTTAAAGTCGTGGGCGATCTTCGCGGTCTTCTCAATGTCGGTGATCTTGAGGTTGGGGTTTGCGGGCGTCTCGAGGTAGACGATGCGGGTCTTCTCGTTGAGGGCGGCGCGCAGCTCCTCCTCGTTCGTCATCTCGATGAAGTGTACCTTGACGCCGAAGCGGCTCAGGTGATGCTCAAAGAACTCGAAGGTGCAGCCGTAGAGGGTCTTGTCGGCGACGATCTCCTCCCCCGCTGAGATGCAGGTCCAGATGGTGGCGGTGATGGCGCCCATGCCGGAGACGGTGATAAGGCCGGCCTCGCCGCCCTCAAGCTTTGCAAGCGTTTCCTCAACGGCAGCGGTGGTGGGGTTGCCGAGGCGGGCATAGATATAACCGGGCTCTTCCAGCGCAAAGCGCGCCGCGCCCTGGGCAGTGGAATCAAAAATAAAGGTGGACGAATTATAGATCGGCGTAATCAGGGCGCCGTTTGCGTCCCTGGTGCTGTGGCCGTGAATGGCGGTGGTGGTGAAGCCGTAGTTTTCCTTGCTCATGCTGCGTTCCTCCGTTTCGCCCGTCTGTCGGTAATCGGGCATAAAAATAAAATCAGCCTGTATATTTTACATATTACAGCGAAATATGTCAATAAAAACCTGATAATCTTTCATGAGCAGGAAAAGCAGGAGCCGCGATTTTCCGCGGCTCCTGTGACAAAGGGATTCGATTGTTTATTCGCCGAGATAGGCGGCGCTGAGGGTATCGTCCGTCAGCAGTTCCTTGCCGGTGCCGTAGCGCACGACAAGGCCGGTCTGCATGATGTAGGCGTGGTCGGAGATCTGCAGGGCCTTGTTCGCGTTCTGCTCGATGAGCAGGATGGAGATGCCTTCTTTATTCAGCTCCTTGATCGCTTCGAACATCTGCGTCACGATCACGGGCGCAAGGCCGAGCGACGGCTCGTCGAACATCATGAGCTTGGGCTTTGCCATAATGCCGCGGGCGATGGCCAGCATCTGCTGCTCGCCGCCGGAGAGAAGGCCGCCGTACTGCTTCTCGCGCTCCTTGAGGCGGGGGAACAGGGCGTAGACACGCTCAAAATCCTGCTTGATGCCGTCGACGTCTTTGCGGTTTCCGGCGCCGATGCGGAGGTTTTCCTCCACCGTGAGCTTGGCGAAGATCTGCCGCGCCTCGGGCACCTGCACAAGGCCGGCCTCCACGATCTCATAGGGCTTGTTGGAGATGGGCTTGCCGTCAAACTCGATCTCGCCCTCGACGCGCTTCATGACCGCCGAGATGCATTTCAGGAGCGTGGACTTGCCCGCGCCGTTTGCGCCGAGGACGGAGACGATCTCCCCCTGCTCCACCTGGAGCGATACGCCGCGCAGGGCGTGAATGCCGCCGTAGGCCGCTTTCAGGTTTTCAACTTTCAACAGTACAGCCATTATTCAGTCCCTCCCAGATAGGCGCGGATGACCTCGGGATTGCTCTTGACCTCGGCGGGTGTGCCGACGGCCAGGGTCTTGCCGAAGTTCAGCACCGTGCAGTAGTCGCAGAGGTTGGAGACGACATCCATGTGGTGCTCGATCATGAGGATGGTGATCTTGAAGCGGCTGCGGATCTCCTGCACGAAATCGACCAGCTCCATGGATTCGTCCGCGTTCATGCCGGCGGCAGGCTCGTCGAGAAGCAGGAGCTTCGGTTCGAGCGCCATGGCGCGCGCGATTTCCAGCTTGCGCTGGTGGCCGTAGGGCAGGGAGCTTGCCCGCTCGTTTGCCTTGTCCTGCAGGCCTACGATCTCGAGTAGGTGCATGGCCTTGTCCTGCAGGTGCTTTTCACGGCGCATGTAGTTCTTGTTGTGGAAGATGGCCTCGGCGAGATTATAGGTCGCGTCCATGCCGCTTGCGATGATGACGTTATCCATGACGGAGAGGTTTGAAAACAGGCGGATATTCTGGAAGGTGCGGCCGATTCCGAGCTGGGCCACCCGGTGGGGCGAGGAGCCGGTAATATCATAGCCGAGGAAGAGGATCTTGCCCGCGTCAGGGGCGTAGATGCCGGTGATGTTGTTGAAGATGGTGGTCTTGCCGGCGCCGTTGGGGCCGATGAGGCCGTGAATCTGGCCGCGCTCGATCTTGACGGAGAAGTTGTCGATGGCATGCACGCCGCCGAAGTGCTTCTCTACGTTCTGCATCTCGAGCACGGGGTCACGGTTTTCCATGGCGGAGACCCTGGCCTCGAGCTGGGTGACCTTGCCCTCGAGCTCGGCTACCTTTTTCTCAAGATCTGCCATTACGCTTCCTCCTTTCCGGCCTTTGCGCTGCCGCCGAAAAGCTTTTTGAACCAGGCGATCGTGCGCTTGAGCGAGAATTCCTTATAGCCGTACAGGCCGTTGGGACGGAACATGATGATCAGGACGACCGCGAAGCCGTAGATCAGCATGCGGTAGTTGGACAGGGAACGGAACACCTCCGGCAGGAGGGTGACGAGCATGGCGCCGAGCACCGAGCCGGTGAGCGACCCGAGGCCGCCGATAACCGTGGTGGTGATGAGCTCGATGGACTTGTTGAGCGCGAAGTTCGTGGGCACGATGTACATCATGTAGCCCGCGTAGAGCGCGCCCGCCCAGCCGGCGTAGACCGCCGAGAAGGTGAAGCTCAGCCTCTTGTAGCGGAAGGCGTTGATGCCGACCGCCTCGGCCGCGAGCTCGTTTTCACGGATGGAGGTGAGGTTGCGCCCGAACTTGGAGTGGATGAAGCGCCAGGCGATGAAAAACGCGAGAACCGCGCAGATCACGGCAAAGAGCATACTGGAATAGTTGGGGATGCCGGGGAAGCCTGCCGAACCGCCGGTGAGCTTTTTGAAGTAGTTAAAGAGTACGCGCACACATTCGCCGAAGCCGAGGCAGGTAATCAGGAAGTAGTCGCCCTTGAGCTTGAGGGTGAGGGAGCCCAGCAGGAAGGCGATAAAGCCCGCGAAAGCCGCGCCGATGACCATGGCGATGAGGAAGTTGACATTGTGGCGCACGATGAGGATGGCAGCAGTGTAGGCGCCGATGGCCATAAAGCCTGCGTTGCCGAAGGAGAAGAGGCGGGTAAAGCCGGTCAGCACCGCCATGCCGAGGATCGCGATGATGTTGATGCACAGCAGGACCACGACGCCCTGCACATAGGAGTTGATGTGAAGGAAGGAGCAGAGGCCGTTGTTGATATTATTGAATAATTCTATCATGATGCCGCACCCCCTTATGCCTTGTCCTGGACATCCACGCCGAACAGGCCGCTGGGCTTGACGAGCAGCAGCACGATCAGCAGCGCGAAGGAGAAGAAGTCACGCAGGCTGGAGCTGACATAGCCGGAGACGAAGGTCTCCAGCACGCCCAGCAGCAGCGAGCCCACGATCGCGCCCGGCACGCTGCCGAGGCCGCCGACGACGGAGGCCACAAACGCCTTCAGGCCGATGTTGCCCATGGTGGGAAAGACGTTGTACTTCATGCCGTAGAGGATGCCGGCCACGCCCGCGAGAGAGCCTGCCAGCAGAAACACGGATGCAATCGAGCGGTCGACGCGCACGCCGAGCACGCGGGCAGCGTAGGCGTTGCAGGCGATAGCGCGCACATTCAGGCCGAACTTGGTCTTGTTGATGAGGTAGATGAGGAAGACGAGGATCACCGCCGTGAGCACCAGGCTTATAAGGTCCAGCACGCCCAGGTAGGCGCCCGCGATCTCGATGGTGTTGACGGGGAGTTTGAACTTAAAGGAACGGTACTGGCCGGTGAAGACCAGGTTTGCAAACTGCTGGAAGATCGTGGACATGCCCATGGCGCCGATCATCAGGAACATGTTGGGCGCGCCGGTGCTGCGGATGTGGCGGTAGACGACCTTTTCGCAGAAGAAGCTGATGAGTGCGCCGCCGCACACACCGAGAAGCGCCGCAATGATAAACGGCAGCCCCAGCATGTTGGCAAACACGATCGCCACATACGCGCCCAGCATGGCAAACTCGCCGTGGGCCCAGTTGGAGAAGTCCAGCAAGCTGTAGATCAGGGAATATCCGGTGGCGAGCAGTGCGTAGATGCCGCCGATGGAGATTCCCGTAATAAGCTGTTGCAAGAACATACTAATAATCTCCTATTTCATCCTATTTCATCTTGAATCTGCGCAGAGGGGGAGGAGCAAGTCCTCCCCCTCTGTCCGGGAATTGCGTAATATTAAGCTTTCTGCAAATAATCAGTCGGTAACGGCTTCGACAGTCTTGACAGGAACCTTCACGTGGGCGCCGTCAGCATTGGTCTGGAACTCGAAGACCTCGCACGCCATGACGGGGTTGTGGGTCTCGGCGTTCATGACGAGCTGGCCGATCAGGCCGTTGTAAACGTCGGTGGCCTCAAGGGCGTCGCGGATCGCGGTGGGATCGGCGGAGCCGGCACGCTCGATGGCGTCGGCAATCCAGTACACACCGTCACGGCCGAACAGGCACTCGGTCTCCAGGGTGCCGCCGTACTTGGCAACGATCTTCTCGCCGAACTCGCGGGCCTCGGGCATGGCAAAGCCGATACGGCTGACGAACTGGCATCCGTCGAGCGCGCCCTGGGCTTCCTCAGCAAGCTGGTCGGAGTCCCAGCCGTCGTGGCCGAGGAGCATGCAGGTGATGTCCATCTCGCGGGCCTGCTTGGCAAAGGTGGCGTTCATGGCGTAGTCGTTCATGACGACAAAGATGACCTCGGGATCGGCTCTCTTGATCTTGGCAAGCTGAGCGCGGAACTCACGGTCGCCGGTCTGGCACTGCTCCTTGGCGACGAGCTCACCGCCGTTGGCAAGGAAAGCGTCCTCGATGAACTGGCCGACAGCTTCGGAGTTGGTGTCGCCGTTGATGGTGAACAGAGCGCCCTTGGTGAAGCCAAGGTCCTTGGTGGCGTAGGTGCCGACGACGGTGCCGATGTAGGCATCGAGGAAGCACATACGGAAGGAGTAGGGATGGAGCTTGCCCTGCTCGTCGATGGTGACGAGCTCATTGGAAGCGGCGGTGCCGATGATGGGAACCTTCAGCTCGTCGGCAACGGAGGCCATCGGGATATTGCAGGAAGAGAAGTTGGTGCCGATCTCGGCCACGATGCCGTTGTCGGTGATCAGCTTGCGCAGGGCGTTGACGGAGTCAGCGGAGTCGCCCTTGCCGTCCATGGGGACGAGCTCAAGCTTCTTGCCGCCCAGCACGCCGCCGGCGGCATTGATCTCTTCGATCGCTTCCATCGCGCCGAACTTACCGGCGTTGCCCCAGAGCGCGGTGCCCTGAGAAAGGTCGCCGATGTAGCCGATCTTGATGGTGTCTTCTTCGGCATAGGCCATGCCGCTGACAGCCAGGGCAAAGATCATTACCAGTGCAAGAGTCAAACATAATGCTTTTTTCATGATTTTTCCTCCTCTTTGAATGATGGGTCCGAGCATTATTCATGCTTATGGCTTTAGTTTATCAAAATAAGCTGAGATGTCAAGCCCGATTTTGTTGATTTTTACCCGTTTTTCGATGTGCGCTTTCTGTACATTTTGTCCTTATTTGAGCATTATTTTAAGTTTTTCCCTCGTTCTTTTGTGGATTTATTACAATTTTTGCTTCTAAAGTCTGTAGCTTCCCGCCCATCCCGCTTCATTTTTTTGGCAGTAATTCACAAATTACGCTTGCACTTTTGTGGGAATATGCTGAAATTCTAATATTTCCCTGAATACTCTTTGTTTTTTGTTGGGTTCTGTATATAATTATGTTGATTCCTGAGGTCAGACAGGATGTGAATTTTGATGCTTTTTACATTTTATAATAGGATTATGCTGCATACATGCCTCCCGATGCCGACATAAAAAAAAGACATGAAAGCCGGCGGCTTTCATGTCCGATCTTCGCTGTATGCAGTTATTCCGGGCAGACGCGCACTTCGATCCCCTTCTCCGATGCGTAGGCCTCGAACGCCTCGGGCAGGCGCTGGTCGGTGATGATGAGGCCGATCTTTTCCAGACCGTCGAAGAGGATGTTGGCATTGCCCTCAAACTTCGTGTGGTCAATGACCAGAACCTTTCGCTGTGCGTTGCACAGCATCTGGCGGCGCACGTTTGCCTCGCTGATGTGGTTGTCGGACAGGCCGAACTCCACATTCACCTTCGGGCAGCTGACGAAGGCGCAGTCGGCATAGTAGCGGCGCAGGGCCTCCACGGTGTTGGGGTCGGCAAAAGACAGGGTGCGGCGGCGGAAGGTGCCGCCGACGCAGACGAGGTTGACCCCGGAATTGACCCCGCTGAAGAGATTGCAGACCGCGAGGGAATTGGTCACAAGGGTGATGTTCAGCTCCCGTGCCAAAATCGCCTCGGCAATGGCGAGGCAGGTCGTGGAGGAGTCGAGCATGACCACGTCGTTTTCGCGGATCTCACGCACAGCGGCCTCGGCGAGTTTCTCCTTCGTGTGCTGAAGATAGGATTTGCGCAGCTCAATGGGATAGCCCTTGTCGTACTTCTCCACCAGATACGCGCCGCCGTGGGTGCGCACCAGCTTCCCGGCCTTCTCCATCTCCTTGAGGTCGCGGCGCACCGTCTCCTCGCTGCACTGGAGCCTTTCACTCAGTTCCGGGACCAGGACAAAGCCCGCCTTGCGGATCTCCTGGTCGATCAGATTGTGACGTTCGATTTTGAGCATCTTAACCACCCCGCAGTGTGCCGCGTTCCCTGACTCCGGCACCGGTTGCTTATCATAACGCAAAAGACTCAAAACGTCAATTGATTCCGCAAATCTTTTTATTTTTTGAACTTTTGTCTGATTATCTTTTTGTATGTTGACTTTTGCCCGTTTCAGGTGTATGTTCTGGGTGAAAGTTTGACATTTATTCTGTGTTTCTGTTGCTTTTTGCCCGTCTTGCCGTTTCATTATTCGTTTCAGCTCTATTCTACATTTGATTGGGGGTACATCCATGCCCGGTTTTGACAGTTTCTTCCTTATGAGCACCGATGATGTCCGGCGCTACGCAGTCGAGGTGCTGCACCGCTTTGCCCCGGATGAACCGACCGAATGCACCGAGATCGGCGACGGCAACATCAACTACGTCTTTCGCGTTGTCTCCAAAGCGGACGGGCACTCCGTGATCGTCAAGCAGGCGGACAGGCTGCTGCGCTCTTCGGGAAGGCCCCTGGACATGGTCCGCAACAAGATCGAGGCCGCGATCCTCAGGCTCGAGGGCGAGCTCGCCCCCGGCCTTGTGCCCGAGGTCTATCATTACGACGAGGTCATGGCCGCAACCTCCATGGAGGATATCTCCGATTATAAGAATCTCCGCAGGGAGCTCAGGGAAAACCGCGTGTATCCGCACCTTGCCGGGAGTATTTCCACCTTCATGGCGGACACGCTGCTGCCGACCGCCGATCTGGTGCTGGACGCGGAGGAGAAGAAGCGGCGCGTCAAGTTCTTCACCAATCCGGAGCTGTGCAAGATCACCGAGGATCTGGTGCTGACCGAGCCCTACTACGACTACAAGGGCCGAAACATCCTCTTTCCCGGAAATGAGGACTTTGTGCGGGAGCATCTCTACGAGGATGAAACGCTTCACGCCGAGGTCGCGCTCCTGCGCCTGAACTTCATGAACAACGCCCAGGCCCTGCTGCATGGGGATCTGCACTCCGGCTCTATCTTTATCAATGAAAAAGGTCTCAAGGTTTTAGACCCCGAGTTTGCCTTCTACGGCCCCATGGGCTACGACATCGGAAACGTGATCGGCAATCTCTTCTTCGCATGGGCCAACAAGGCCTTCACCGCGCCTGACGCTGCGAAAACCATGGCGGCGATCGAAACGTGCATCGCCGACACCTGGGATCTGACGCACGAAAAGCTGGAAGCAAAATACGACGCGTGCGTCACGCTCCCGCTCTACCGGGTGCCCGCCTTCAAGAACACGTATCTCGACGGCATCATGGCAGACGCCGCCGGGTACGCGGGCACGGAGATCATCCGCCGCACGGTGGGCGATTCCAAGGTGATGGAAGTTACTTCCGTCACCGATCCCGGTCAGCGCATCCCGATGGAGCGCGCGCTCGTAAAGCTCGGCATCGCGCTCATCAAAAACCGCAAAACATACCGCAAGGGGCATGAGCTGACGGAGACTTTCCGCCTGATTCTGGCATGAGGTGATACGATGGTACGCATGGATGAGGGCATGCCCTTCCTGCTCAAATACGAAAACGTAGCCTGGTACGATGCCGGCAAGGTCCGCATTTTGGACCGCCGCGTGTTTCCCACCGAAGTCCGCTTTGTGGAGTGCAAAACGTATCAGGAAGTGGCCCGGGCCATCGCCGATATGGTGACGCAGAGTGCGGGGCCCTACACCGCAGTGGGCATGGGAATGGCACTGGCGGCCTTTCAGGTGCGCGGCGAGGCAAAGGAGAAGCAAATTGCCTTTCTCAAACAGGCGGCTTATGATCTGGCACATTCCCGCCCCACCACCGCAAACCGCTACGGGCAGATCACCTGCCGGGCAGCAGAGCTTGCGGAAAAGGCGCTGGACGAGGGACACGATCCCATCGAGGCCATTGTGGAATCCACGGTGGAATCCTTAAACCGCCGCTACAGCACCATGCAGATCGTGGGCGACGAGCTGTGCAGGCTCATCCCCGCGCACGGCAGCATCCTGACCCAGTGCTTCGGCGAGACCATCATCGGCACCGTCATCCGCGCGGCAAGGAAAACGGGCAAGGATTTTCGTGTGTACTGTGCCGAGACAAGGCCCTATCTCCAGGGGGCGCGGCTGACCGCAAGCTGTTTTGCCGAGATGGGTTTTGACACGACGGTGCTGACCGACAACATGATCGCCTGGGCCATGCAGGAGGGAAAGATCGGTCTCTTCACCTCCGCCGCCGATACGATCGCCCGCGACGGGCATATCGCCAACAAGATCGGCTCCTTCCAAATTGCGATCCTCGCCAAGCACTTCGGCATTCCCTACTATGTCACCGGCATCCCGGACAGGGACAAGCACACACGGGACGACATCGTCATCGAGATGCGGGACCCCGAACAGGTGCTGCGCTATCGCGGGATCCCGAACTGCCTGCCGGATGTCAAGGCACTCTACCCCTCCTTCGACGTGGTGCCGCCGCACCTCATCTCCGGTGTGGTGACGGACAAGGGCGTCTATGTCCCCTATCTGCTCGACCGCTATTTTGACAGCGACGTAAAAGCGTTTTATTGAGGTTTTTAAACGAAAATGAATATAACAGAAAAGGAGAAATTGCCATGAAAGTCTATGTACGCGCTCCCTATCCCGAAAATCGTCTGGCTGAGCTCAGAGAGATGTTCGACGAGGTCCTGTACGAGCCGTGGACCGAAACCGGCGAGCGCTATTACGAGGATGAAATGCTCGAAAACCTGCTGAAGGTACAGCCCGACGTGCTCATCACCGAGCTCGACCGCGTGACCGAAAAGGTGCTGGCGGGCTACAAGGGGCTCAAGGTGATCGGCGACTGCCGCGCCACCCCCGCAAACCTCGACACCGCCGCCTGCACAAAGGCGGGCGTCCCCGTGCTCTGCACCCCGGGCCGCAACAACCAGGCCGTGGCCGAGATGGTCGTGGCCCTCATCATCATGCACATGCGTCACGGGCTTGAGTCCATCCAGTGGATCAAGGACGGCGGCTGGGTCCAGGGCACCACGCCCTACTTCCTGTGGATGGGCCACGAGCTGCAGGGCAAGAAGGTCGGCCTGGTGGGCTTCGGCGCGGTCGCCCAGGCGGCGGCGAAAATCCTCGACGGCTTTGACTGCGAGGTCTGCTACTATGACTACAAGGGCCGTCCCTTCGGCCACTACACCCCCATGAGCGTGGAAGATATCTTCAAGACCTGCGACATTGTCTCCCTCCACCTGCCGGTGAGCGATTCGACCCGCGGCCTTGTGACCGAGGAACTGCTGCGCTCCATGAAGCCCGACGCCCTGTTTGTAAACGCGGGCCGCTCCGCTCTTGTGGACACCAAGGCCCTCATCCGTGTGCTCAACGACAAGGCCATCGCCGGCGCCGTCATCGACGTGCTCGATAACGAGCCGCCCACGCCCGAGGATCTGGAAATCATGAACTGCCCCAACACGATCCTGACCCCGCACATCTGCGGCGCCTCCTTTGAGGTCACCAATCACCAGGCGGACATCCTCAACGCGCGGCTCAAGAAGTGGCTCGCGGGCGAGGATCTGGCGAAGATCGTGTATAACCGCGACGTACTGAAATGAGGCACTATCTGCTCATTGACCTGGGCACCGGCAGCACACGGGCGGCCATCGTGCGCAGCGACGGGAAAACCCTCGCCATGCGCAGCTTCTTCAACCGCTACTACCGGGACGACGCCTATCCCGACGCGCAGTACTTTCTGCCCGCCGACTGGGAGGCCGAGATCCTGCGCTGCTGCCGCGAGGTGCATGCCCAGTGCCCGGAGATCCGCATCGACGCGGTTTCCGCCGCCGGTGCAAGACAGAGCATCGTGCTGCTCGACCGGGAGGGAAAAGCCTTCTACGGGCTTCCCAACATCGACAACCGCGGCCGTGAGTTCATGAAGGCCCTCGGCGATCAGCCGTGGATCTACGAGCGCTCCGGCAAATGGGTGACCGAGGATTTCTGCGCGGCAAAGCTGCTGGGCCTTCGCAAAAAACGCCCGGAGCTCTATGGGCGGATCGGCACGGTGCTCTCTCTCAGCGGACACATTGCGAAGATCTTCACCGGTCTTTCGGTATTCGAGCCCTCCCAGGCCTGCGAGACCCAGCTCTACGACCTCGGCACGAAGCAGTGGTCCCGTGAGCTCTGCACGGCCTACGGCGTGGATCCCGCCCTGCTGCCCCCGCTGGTTAACGCCGGGGAATGTGTCGGCTCCATTCTGCCGGAACTTCGTGAAGAGCTCGGCATGGCGGAGGATGCAGTCTTCGTCGCGGGCGGGGCCGACACCCAGGCGGCCCTGCTGCAGACCGGCATAAAGCCCGGAGACATCGCCATCGTTGCCGGGACCACCGCCCCGATCACCGCGCTGACCGGGCACAAGCTTTACGATCAGCAGCAGCGCGTGTGGGTGGACGCAAACCTCGGCGCGAAGGGCTACCTCATCGAGATGAACCCCGGTGTGACCGGCCTCAACTACCAGCGGGCCAAGGACTTTCTCGCGCCCGATACCCCCTATGAAGAACTCGAGCGCCTCTACCGTGAAAAGCAGGACTTCCGCTGCACGGCGTCCTTCACTTCCCTGCTGTTCTATGAGCGCCGCTCCCTTCGCTCCGGCGGCTTCTACATGCCGAGTCCCTTCCCCGAACCCCTCGACAGGGTGGACATGCTCTGGGCGGTACTCGCCGACAGTGCCTGCGGCATCTATGAGCAGCTCTGGCGCCTGCGCGATCTGAGCGGTCACGACCGCAAGTACATCCTGGGCTGCGGCGGCGGGCTTCGTTCGGAAGCGCTGTGCCGGATGATCGCCGATCTGTCGGGGCTGGAGCTTCATTTAAAGCCCGGCTTTGAACAGGCGACGCTCTTCGGCCTCGTGGCGCTGTGCAACGAGGCGCTGCATGACGGCACCGCCCTCGGCGGCGACGGGGCAGAGCGTGTCTATACGCCGCAGGAAAACCCGCTCATCCGGAAGTATCACCGGCAGTGGAGCCGCCAGCGCCTGGCCATGAATCCCGCGTAAAAACAGCCAATCAAGAAATGCCTATTCCGCGGAACCGGCTTCCGACTCGTCATTGCGAACCAGTGACCGATGTCACTGGTGTGGCAATCCGTACTCCCAGCGGCCAATTGAGATTTCTGAGATATCAAGTGCCTCCGGCGGGCGGATTGCCACGCCAGTGTGCGCACTGGCTCGCAATGACAGGCTCATTTTACAATATCAAATTGCTGATAAAACAATAAATAAACGGAGGAACCTTACTATGTTAATGCAGGAAGAACGCGAACTGATGGTGGAAATCGGCAAGCAGATGAGCACCTCGGGCCTCTGCCCCGGCACCAGCGGCAACCAGAGCATCTATAACCCGGAGCTCGGTCTCATGGCCATCAAGCCCTCCGGCATCGGCTACATGGAGACCACGCCAGAGGATATCGTCATTATGGACCTGGAGTCCCATGTGGTGGACGGCAAGCGCAAACCCTCCAGCGAGTGGGATATGCACACCGAGTTTTATAAGCATAAACCCTCCTGCCGCGCCATCGTCCACACCCACTCCCGCTTCTGCACCACCTTCGCGGTGCTCAGAAAGCCCATTGAGGCTGTGCACTATGTCCTCGCCGACGCCAACTGCTACGAGATCCCCTGCGCCCCCTACCATACCTTCGGCACGCCGGAGCTTGCAAACGACGCGGTAAAATACTGCGGCGACGGCGACGCGGTGCTGCTGGCAAACCACGGCATCATCGTCTGCGGCAAGAATCTCAAGAGCGCCTTCGGCCTTGCAAAGAACCTCGAGTACATCGCGGAGCTCCAGTACCGCGCCATGTGCATCGGAAAGCCCTTCGTCCTCGGCAAGGCGGAGATGGACGAGGTTTTCGAGGGCTTCAAGTCCTACGGCCAGCCCGCCAGCGGGAAAAAGGGCTACTGATACTCAAAGGAGCGTAAGAAATGAATAACTTCGATTTCTACAGCCCTACATATTTTGTCTTCGGCCGCGACCGTGAAAACGACGCCGGCAAGTATGTCAAGAAATTCGGCGGCAGCCGCGTCATGATCGTCTACGGCGGGCAGTCGGCAAAGAAGTCCGGTCTTTTAGACCGCGTGAAGGCCTCGCTGGATGCCGAGGGTCTGGGCTCGGTGGAGCTCGGCGGCGTCAAGCCCAACCCCCGCAGCGGCCTTGTCTATGAGGGCATCGAGCTTGCGCGCAAAGAGAAGGTCGACTTCATGCTGGCCGTCGGCGGCGGCAGCGTCATGGACACCGCCAAGAGCATCGCCATGGGCGTGCCCTACGACGGGGACTTCTGGGACTTCTTCGCGGGCAAGACCCCGGAGACGGCCCTGCCCGTCGGTGTGGTGCTGACCATCGCGGCCTCCGGCAGCGAGGGCTCCCCCAACGCCATCATCACCAACGAGAAGACCCTGGACAAGACCGCGGCCGAGGCCGACTGCATCCGCCCGAAGTTCTCCATCATGGACCCGGTGCTGACCGAGAGTCTGCCTGCCTTCCAGACCGCCTGCGGCGTGACCGACATCATCTCCCACGCCTTCGAGCGCTACTTCACCCCCACCAAGGACGTGGAGACCACCGACCGCATGCTCGAGGGCATCGTGCTCGCCATGATGCACGAGGGCAGACGCGTCATGGAAAATCCCCACGACTATGAAGCCCGCGCAAACATCATGTGGGCCGGCATGGTCGTGCACAACGACATCATGGGCGTCGGCCGCAAGCAGGACTGGAACAGCCACCACCTCGAGCATGTGCTCTCCGCGGTGTACGACTGCGCCCACGGCGCGGGGCTTTCCGTCATCATGCCCGCGTGGATGAGCTACTGTGTCGAGCACAGCGACGGCATGCGCTTTGCCCAGATGGCGACGCGCATTTTCGGCTGCCAGATGGACTTTGATGATCCCAAACGCACCGCGCGCGAAGGCGTCGAGGCTTTCAAGAACTTCCTGCGCGAGCTGCACATGCCCCTGACCTTTGCCGAGGTGGGCGCAGACCCCGCCTCCATTGACCGTCTGGTTGAGATGAACAACGTGGGCGACGGCGTCACCGGCGGCTATGTTGGATTGACCCGCGATGCGATCCGCGAAATTTACGAAATAGCGGCTGGACTCCGCTGAAGAAGAAAGGATATTGATATGGAAAACACTGAGAAGAAGCTTGGCTTTTCCACCCGTCAAATCCACGTAGGGAAATTCAAAAACAGCGCGGGCGCGCTCTGCGACCCGATTTATCAGACTTCCACCTTCGCATTTGACTCCGTCGAGCAGGGCGGCGCGCGCTTTGCCGGCACCGAGGCGGGCTATGTCTACTCCCGCCCCGCAAACCCCACCACCAACTCCGTTGAGGCCAAGATCGCCTCCCTTGAAAACGGCGAGGCCGCCATGGCCACCGCCTCCGGCATGGGTGCCATCACCGCGGCCATCTACCGCAGCGTGGTCGCGGGCGACGAGATCGTGGCTGACGAGACCCTCTACGGCTGCACCTTTGCGTTTCTGTCCAAGGAGATCGTTCAGCTCGGCGTCAAGGTGACCTTCGTCGACCTCAACGAACCGGGCGCGCTGAAGGCGGCGCTGACCGAGAAGACAAAGGTCGTCTACTTTGAGACCCCCTGCAACCCCACGCTCAAGGTCATTGACATCAAGGCCGTCGCCGACGAGGCCCACGCCTACAATCCCGACATCCGCGTCATTGTGGACAACACCTTCTGCTCCCCCTATCTCCAGCGGCCGCTGGATCTGGGAGCGGACGCGGTGGTGCACAGCGCCACCAAGTACATCAACGGCCACGGCGACGTGATCGCGGGCTTTGTGGTCGGCAAGAAGGCATTTATCGACGACGTGCGCGGCATCGGCGTGGTGCACATGAACGGCGCCGTCATGAGCCCGTTCAATGCCTTCCTCATCGCCCGCGGCCTCAAGACCCTGAGCATCCGCATGGAGCGCCACTGCGCAAACGCCCGGAAGCTCGCCGCCTGGCTGGAGGCCCACCCCGCGGTCAAGAAGGTCTACTACCCCGGCCTCGAGAGCTTCGAGGGCTATGAGATCGCTAAAAAGCAGATGAGCGACTTCGGCGGCATGATGTCCATTGAGCTCAAGGCCGACAAGGCCACCACCGCCGCGACGATCAACAAGCTCAAACTCTGCACCATTGCCGTCTCCCTCGGCGACGCGGAGACCCTGGTCGAGCACGCGGCCTCCATGACCCACTCCACCTACTCCGCCGAAGAGCTGGCCGCCGCCGGCATCTCCGAGGGTCTGGTGCGCATCAGCGTGGGTCTTGAGGATATTGAGGATATTATCGCCGACTTTGAGCAGGCCTTCGCAGATCTGAAATAATCCATCATCAAAAGAAAAAGCTCCGCGGAGGCTTGACCTCCGCGGAGTAAGATTATATCATGTTTATACTATCCCCCAACAGGAATCCGCCGGTCCTTCCGGCAAAACTTGCGCCATGCTTCGTTAAAGCCCTTGACCATATATTTTCATTATGCTCTGCGGACTTTGCCTTGCCTGACACAAGTTTTGCTCGGAATCCCCTGTCGCCTTCCTATCGGTGAATAGTATCTATCAGCGAAAGTGTTTTCGCAAATATAAATGGAGGACAGAACGAATATGAAAGTCATTGCCACCAATCAGGCTCCGGCCGCCATCGGCCCCTACTCCCAAGGCTATGTTGTCAATGGTCTGCTGTTTACCTCCGGGCAGGTTGCCCTGCTCCCCGAAAGCGGCGCGGTAGCCGGTGAGAGCATCGAGGCCCAGGCCGAGCAGTGCTGCAAGAACATCGGCGCCCTGCTGGAAGCCGCCGGGACCGGGTTCGACAAGGTCATCAAGACCACCTGCTTTCTCGCGGACATGGGCGACTTTGCCGTCTTTAACGCCATCTATGAGAAATACTTTGTCAGCAAGCCCGCCCGCTCCTGCGTGGCGGTAAAGACGCTGCCGAAGAATCTCCTTTGCGAGATTGAAGCCATCGCCGTCGTCGAGTAAGGAGAGAGAATCATGCTGATGAGAAAGACAATGGACGGCAACGAAGCCGCCGCGTACGTATCCTATGCCTTTACGGAGGTCGCCTCCATCTACCCCATCACCCCCTCGAGCCCCATGGCCGACCATGTGGATGACTGGGCAGCCCACGGCAAGAAGAACCTCTTCGGCCAGCCGGTGCAGCTTGTGGAAATGCAGGCCGAGTCCGGCGCCTGCGGCGCGATGCACGGCGCACTGGAGACCGGCTCCCTTGCCACCACCTACACCGCCTCCCAGGGCCTGATGCTGATGATCCCGCCGATGTTCCGCATCGCGGGCTCGATGCTGCCGGGCGTGATGCATGTGGCCGCCCGCACCGTCGGCACCCACTCCATTTCCATCTTCGGCGATCACTCCGACGCCATGGCCTGCCGCCAGACCGGCTTTGCGATGCTGGCCTCCTCCAGCGTGCAGGAGTGCATGGACATCGGCGCGGTGGCCCACCTCGCCGCCATCAAGGGCTCCATCCCCTTCATGCACTTCTTTGACGGCTTCCGCACCAGCCATGAGATCCAGAAGATCGAGCTGCTGGACTACGATGATCTCGGAAAGATCCTCGACTGGGACGCGGTGCAGCGCTTCCGCGACCACGCCTTGAACTCCGAGCACCCAACCATACGCTCCACGCTTCAGAACCCCGACACCTTCTTCCAGTCCCGCGAGGCCTGCAACACCGCCTACGACCTTCTGCCCGACATTGTGCAGGAGAAGATGGACGCGATCGGCAAGCTCACGGGCCGGGATTACAAGCTCTTTAACTATTACGGTGCCCCCGACGCCGAGCGCGTCATCGTCGCGATGGGCTCTGTGTGCGAGACCCTGCATGAGGTGGTCGACTACCTCACCGAGCGCGGCGAGAAGGTCGGCATGATCCAGGTCCACCTCTATCGTCCTTTCTCGGCAAAGCACCTGGCCGCCGCGCTGCCCGCAAGCGTCAAGACCATCTCCGTCCTCGACCGCACCAAGGAGCCGGGCGCCGCGGGCGAGCCGCTCTTTGAGGACGTGTGCACCGCCCTGCGCGACACCGCCTTTGCCGGTGTCGAAATCCTCGGCGGGCGCTACGGTCTTTCCTCCAAGGACACCATCCCCGCCCACATGAAGGCCGTGTTCGACAACATGGCGGGAGAGAAGAAGAATCACTTCACCGTCGGCATCAACGACGACGTGACTCACACCTCCCTGCCTGTCGGCGAGAATATCGTCACCTCCGGCAAGTCCATCATCTCCTGCAAGTTCTGGGGCCTCGGCTCCGACGGCACGGTGGGCGCGAACAAGAACTCCATCAAGATCATCGGCGACAACACCGATCAGTACGCCCAGGCGTATTTCGAATACGACTCCAAGAAGTCCGGCGGCGTGACCAAGAGTCATCTGCGCTTCGGACATGAGCCCATCCGCTCCACCTACTATGTCACGATGGCGGACTTTGTGGCCTGCCACAAGCAGAGCTACATGAAGGACTTTGACATTGTGGCGGAGATCAAGAAGGGCGGCACCTTCCTGCTTAACACCGACTGGGATATGGCGGGGCTCGAGGAGCATCTGCCGAACCGCGCAAAACGCATCATCGCCCAGAACGGTCTGAACTTCTACACCATCGACGCCACCGACATCGCCCAGCAGATCGGCCTCGGCAACCGCACGAACACCGTGCTGCAGTCCGCGTTCTTCAAGCTCTCGGGCGTGCTGCCCCTTGAAGACGCCGTGCAGTACATGAAGGATGCCATCGTCAAGACCTACTCCAAGAAGGGCGAGAAGATCGTCAACATGAACTGCGCCGCCGTCGACGCGGGCCTCACCGCCTTAAAGAAGATCGACGTGCCCGCGGGCTGGGCCGATCTCCGGGACGAGGAAGAGAGCGTCGACCAGAGTCTGCCGACCTACATCCGCGAGATCCAGATTCCCGTCAACAAGCAGGCGGGCGACAAGATCCCGGTATCGAAATTCATGCCCTACGCCGACGGCGTGAGCCCGGTGGAGACCTCGAAGTACGAGCGCCGCGGCATCGCCACCAACGTCCCCAAATGGATTCCCGAAAACTGCATCGGCTGCAACATGTGCTCGCTGGTGTGTCCGCATGCCTGCATCCGTCCCTTCCTCGTGACCGAAGCAGAGAAGGCCGCCGGTCCCGAGGGCATGGTCACGAAGAAGGCCGTGGGCAAGGGCTTTGAGAATTACACCTACCGTATCCAGGTCGACCCCATCGACTGCCAGGGCTGCTCCTCCTGCGCGAATGTCTGCCCGGCGAAGGAGAAGGCCCTTGTCATGCAGCCGCTCGAGAGCCAGATGCACGAGCAGCCGAACTGGGATTACCTGGTGAACCTCCCGGTCAAGGCAAACCCCATGGACAAGTTCAGCACCCGCGGCAGCCAGTACGAGCGCCCGCTCTATGAGTTCAACGGCTCCTGCGCCGGCTGCGGCGAGGCGCCCTACATGAAGCTCATGACTCAGCTCTTCGGCGAACGCATGTATGTGGCGGACGCCACCGGCTGCACCTACGTGGTCGGCTCCTCCACGCCCACCTTCCCCTATGCCAAGACCGCCAAGGGCTACGGCCCCGCGCCCTCCAACTCCCTGTTTGAGAATAACGCCGAGTACGGCCTCGGCATGTGCCTCTCCGTTGACCAGATGCGCCGTCAGGCCAAGACCCACGCGGAAGCGGCCCTCGCCAAAACCGGTGATGAGGCTTTGAAAGCCGCCCTCAGTGCATGGCTCGAAAAGGGTGACGACCCCGCCTGCACCCGTGAGGTGTCCGACGCACTCAAGGAAGCGCTGGCCGCGACCGCCTGCGAGAATGAGGACGTGGCGTGGCTCCGCAATCGCACGGACGCGCTTGTCAAGAAGAGCATGTGGATGTACGGCGGCGACGGCTGGGCCTACGACATCGGCTACGGCGGTCTCGACCACGTGCTGGCCTCCGGCATTGACGTGAACATTCTGGTTGTCGACACCGAGGTCTACTCCAACACCGGCGGCCAGGCATCGAAGGCCACCTCTATCGGCGCGGTGGCGCAGTTTGCAAACGCCGGCAAGGCGACTGCGAAGAAGGATCTGGGCCGCATGGCCATGGTGTACGACAACGTGTACGTTGCCAAAGTCGCCATGGGTGCCAATCCCGCCCAGCTCATCACCGCCCTCAAGGAAGCCGAGGCCCACAAGGGCCCGTCCCTCATCATCGCCTACGCCCCCTGCATCAACCACGGGCTCGTCAACGGCATGGGCAAGGCCATGGCGGAGGAGAAGCTTGCGGTGGAATGCGGGTACTGGCCGCTGTTCCGCTACATCCCCGAGAACCTGGACAAGGGGCTCAACCCCTTCATCCTCGACAGCAAGGAGCCCAACGGCAAGCTCCGCGAGTTCATGATGGGCGAGGTCCGCTTCGCCTCCCTGACCCGCACCTTCCCCGAGCGCGCCGAGGTCCTCTTCAAGGAGGCCGAGGAATTTACCGCCCGGCGCTACGCCCAGTACAAGGCCATGGCCGGAAAGTAAAACACATATCATGGCAAAGGCGCTGCCTCACGGAGAGGCAGCGCCTTCTTTATTGGATTTCATCTGCTTTGCGCAGAATACCGGCAGACTGCGCGTATTCCAGCAGGCGGCGGTTTTCGCGGTTGACGCTGCCGAAGTCTGTGGTACAGACGACCTGTTCACAGGTTTTGAGCACTTCCAGCGCCTCCGTTACACGTTCCGCGCTCACCGCTTCGTTTGCCCTGTCGGTGATCACGACGGCGGCGAGGGCCCGCGCCGTCGGCAGATCGAGATCGTTTTCCGGCAGGACACCCGCGGCGAAGGGGATGCCCAGACGGCGCAGCTTCCGGTACAGCGCGACACCGCTGCCGCCCCCGCCGATGACGAACACACGCGGCATGTCCTCGATGCGCGGCGCCTCCGCCGTTCCCGCAAGGGCATCATAGCTGCCGTGTTCGATGGTAAAGAGCCGCTCGATATAGCCGCCCGTGAAGATCTCCTCGGGGCTGCCCATGCGGTCGATGCGCCCGTCTCGGATGCACAGGAGGGTGTCTGCAAAGCGCTGGGCAAGCTCCAGCTCGTGCATGCTCATGACCACCGCGAGCTCCCCGCCCGCGATCAGCTCTCGCACAAGCTGCAGGAAATCGAGCTTATGTCGGATGTCAAGAAAAGACGTGGGTTCATCCAGGATGAGAAGGCGCGGCTGCTGACACAGGGCTCGGGCCAAAAGCACCCGCTGGCGCTGCCCGTCGCTGAGAAGGGAGAAGTCCGTGTCGGCAAGCTCGGATACGCCCACCTTCTCCATGCTCTCTTGCACAATGCGCCTGTCTTCCTCCGTGAGGATGCCGAGCCTGCCGGTATAGGGGTAGCGGCCGACGGCCACGAGCTCCGCGGCGCTCATCAGCTCCGGCTCCGGCCGCGCAGTCAGCACCGCGGCAGTGAGGCGCGCAAGCTCGCGCTCATGATAGTCCCGCAGCGCTCTGCCGTCAAGGTATACGGCGCCGTCCGTCGGGGGCAGCGCACCCATCAGGGTCTTGAGCAGTGTGGACTTGCCTGCGCCGTTCGGGCCGATGAGGCACAGGACCTGTCCCGGTTTCGCCGCGAGGGCAATATCCCGCACCACGGTTTTCTCCCCGTAGCCGATCGAGAGTTTTTCGGTGTATAATAGTTCTTTCATCCTCTCGCCTGCCTTTCCCGGTGCAGCAGCATCCAGATCACCACCGGCGCGCCGAACACCGCCGTCACCGAGCCGATGGCAAGCTCCGTGGGCGCAAAGAGCGTGCGGGCGATGAGGTCGCAGCCGAGGCAGAAGCCCGCGCCGCCGAGAAAGCAGGCGGGCAGCATGACGGCGGGCTTTGCCGTCTTAAAAAGCAGCTTCATGAGCTGCGGCACCGCGATGCCGACGAAGGAGATGGGCCCGGCAAAGGCCGTCACACAGGCGGACAGGAGGCTGGAAATCCCGACGAGTGCAAGGCGAAAGCGCCGGAGGTTTACGCCCATGCTTCTGGCGTAGCCCTCCCCGAGCTGCCAGGCGGTCATGGGTTTTACGAGCAGGACACAGCATCCAAGCGATACAAAGACTGCCAGTGCTGCCGCGCCCAGCGCCTCCCAGCTCACACCCGCGAAGCTCCCCATCGACCAGTAGTGGAGATTGACGATGTTGGAGTCGTCGGCAAAGGTCACGGCAAAGTCCGTGACGGCCGAGCAGATATAGCCGATCATCACGCCGCAGACAATGAGCCGCGCCATGCCGCGCGTCCTGCCCGCCGCGAGCAGCACAAAGCCCATGATCAGAAGCGCCCCCAGAAAGGCAGCGCCGATCATGCCCCAGGAGGAAAGCACCACGCCGCGCCCGAGGCAGGCGATCATGGTCAGCGCCACGGTGAGCTTTGCGCCCGAGGAGACGCCCAGCACGAAGGGCCCTGCGATGGGGTTTGCAAAAAAGGTCTGCAGCAGAAAGCCCGACACCGCGAGCGCCCCGCCGAGGACCGCCGCCGCCAGGAGGCGCGGCAGGCGAATGTTCCGGAGGATGCGAGCCTGCCCGCTGTCATGTTCCGGGGAAAACAGGGCGCGCCAAAGCGCCCCCGCCCCGATGCGGGTGCTGCCGGTGGCGAGGTTCAGAACCCCCAGCAGCACCACAAGTACCGCCAGGAGCAGGAAGCAAACCCATATGCGCTTTTGTCGGTTTTCGGTCATGTCATTGAATCCTGTGCAGGTATTTCAAAGTATCCCCCGCGTCCCCGCTCACGGCGGCGCGGAGCTCCTGGATCATGTCGGCGGCTGCGGAGGAGCGCTGGAACATGCTCATCTCCGTGCACCAGACGTTGCCCTCTTTTACGGCCTTGAAGTCTCCCAGCAGGGGGTGCTGAGACAGAAAGCTTTGCAGATCTGTCACCTCGCCCGTGACGGTGGAATTGTAGATGAGCACATCCGCGTCCCGCGCCTCGGCATAGAAGGACTCCATCTGGATGGTCACGGAGGACAGGGCGCTGTCGGAGGGGGGCAGATCGGTGACGGCGTTTTCGGCTCCGGCAAGCTCGATCATGCGGGAGATGTAGTCATTGTCCCGGCGCACGACCACACCGCCGTTTGCGGTGATGTGGAAGAAGGCGACGGTTTTACGGAGAGGCTCCAGTCCCTCCGCACTCCGGAAGGTCTCGACCTGGCGGTCAAAGAAGGCGTCCGCCTCGTCCTGCTTTCCGCAGAGAAGCCCGTAGAGCCGGATCCACTCCACGCGGCCGAGGGGGTGGGGCTCATAGCTGGAATACTCGATCAGCACCGGGATCCCCAGCGCCTCGAGCTTTTCCTTTGTCGCGGGGTTATGGAGGATCATGGTGTTCTCCACCGCGAGGCCGCAGCCCTCGGTCAGCAGCGCCTCATAATCCGGGGCGCTGTATTTGCCGATGTAGAGGATTTCTTCGTCCTCCACCGCCGCGCGCAGCTCGGGAATGCGCCAGGAGGGGGCATCCGTGGAAGTAAAGCGCAAACTGTCCAGAGCGTCCATCTGCAAAAACAGATCGGGCACGGAGGAGCTGGCAAGGTAGAAATCCTTTACCGGGATCGCAATGCGCGGCAGCTTTTCAAGCCCCTCCGGTATGGAAGCGCCCGCGGGCAGGAGCAGAAAGTCCTGATCCTGTGCCCGCAGACGGGCAGCTCCGCCGGTGTAGTATTCGACGGAAAAGTTTTCGGCATATTGAAGCTCCATGCTCCCGGTCGGCTCCTCCGCCGACGCAAAGGCGCAGTTGAATGCAAAAGCCAACAGCGCCGTAAGCACGCACAGCAGCCGCCTCACGGGGATGCCTCCAGACTGGATGAGTCAAACAGGAGCGTGTAGCTGATCTCGTGCGGCTCGCTCATGGCGACGGTATCCGCGATGACGGGCATGGGCCGGTCAAAGTACAGTACCGGGATCCGGAAGGCGGCATTGTCCTCATTGGGGACGGGCAGGAGCTTCTCCCCTTCCACCTTCATGTAGTCATAGTTTTTGCTGCTCCAGCCGATGACGGCGGTGCAGGCTCCGTCTTCCACATACAGTGCCGTCGGGCTCTGCACCCTGGCCTTGCCGCTGCCGCCGGAGAGGGTGACGGCGACCATGTAGCGCCCGTCTGCGAGGCCGAGGCTCTCGGCAGTGGTAAAGAAGCCTTCGCGGAAGGCGCTCATGGGCAGGGAATCGGCGCGGAACAGCAAACTGCGGTCATACCACAGTTCCTTATTTTTGCTGTAGGCGGCACAGGGGACGGCGGCGTCCAGAGCCTCGACGGGGATGGTGAAGGTCATGGCGCCGTTTTCATTCTCCACAGGCTCGACCCAGTCGTCTTTGGAAGCAGCCTCTTCGGCGGAGCCGGGGTAAACGTGGAGAAAGGTCTTGCTGCCCATGGTGAGGGTGACTTCCATCTCTCCGCCTTTCACCTTGAGCAGGGCGCTTTCGATGCGGAACATCGACGAGCTGCACTTGAAGGCGACCGGGTACTCGCCGTCCGCGAGGTCGGCGGCATATACGGGTGTCATGCCGGGCTCGACCACCTCTTCCACGGTGGTCATCTGCGAGGCGTCGGCCACGCCGCCCTCCGCATAAGCGGAGAGCGTGAGGCCCGATAGCATGAGCATGCAAAGGATCAGGAAAACAAGGCGTTTCATTCTTACTTTACCTCAAGGCCGGCAGACGCCATGGCCTCGCGGGTGTGCTCGGCAAAGAGACTGCACACCGCGGGAAGCTGGCCCAGACCCTCAAGCACGCACTCGACCTCGTAACCCTCGGCTTCAAAGATGCTCTTCCAGCTGTCGTCATCGTCACCCGCCATGTCGTTGTTGGCGTGGTCACCGGCCACGATCATCAGCGGGCGCAGCACGACGCGCGAATATTCGCCGGCCTTGACCATTTTCAGCACGTCCTCGACAGAGGGCTCGGCCTCGACGGTGCCGATATAATAGTGTTCGCAGCCTGCCTCGGAGAGGATGGTCTGCATCTTGGCATAGACGCCGTTGGACTCGGCCTCGGTGCCGTGGCCCATGAAGCAGACGGCGGTCTTGCCGTCGTCATACTTGGCGGTGGCATCCACGATGGCCTCGGCCACCATGTCAAAGTCGGCGTCGGTATTGAGCAGGGGCTCGGCCAGGACGATCTTGTCAAAGGCGTCGGCATACGCGGCAAGCTCGTTCTTGAGATCGGTGTACTCAAAGCCGTGCATCAGGTGGGTCGGCTGCACGACCAGGGTCTTGACACCGCTGTTTGCCGCGCGGTCCAGGGCCTCCTGCACGTTGTCGATCTTCACGCCGTCACGCTTGAGGACATGGTCGATGATGATCTGGCTTGTGAAGGCGCGGCGCACGCTCCAGTCGGGGAAGGCTTCCTGGAGAGCCGTCTCGATGGCGCCGATGGTGAGGCGGCGGCTGTCGTTGAAGCTGGTGCCGAAGGACACGACCAGCAGCTCCTTCTCGCCGATCTCATCCGTGTTGCGGGGATCGTCAAGGGACGCGTCGCCCGTGGTATAGTCTTCTTCCTCTTCTTCGCCTTCCGCCATGGCGGGCGCGGCGGCAGCAGCCAGCATCATAATCAGCATGCAGGCAGTCAGGATCAGGGACATCAGTTTTTTCATTTTGTTTCTCCTTGTTCAACTATATTTGCAGCGCGGATACGCGTTTTGCACAGGTTCAATACCTCGTCAAAGCCGAGGCCGCTTTCTTCCGGGCGGCGCAGAACAATAAGCTGCGCGCCGGTATCTTTGGCGGCCTGCGCCTTCTCGGGAAAGCCGCCGGGGCCGCCGCCGTCCTTTGTAACGACATAACGCACGCCGTACTTCCGGATGGTTGCGGCGTTCAGTTCGGCCGTAAACGGGCCCTGCATGGCGATGATGTTGCGGTGCGGAATGCCCAGTGCTTCGCAGGCATTCAGCGCCTCATGGCTCGGCAGGACGCGGGGGATCAGGCGCGCGGGATCGAGGCAGGCGTAAGCCGACAGCTCCTTGGCCCCGGTGGTGAGCAGGATGCGCCCATCGCGCTCCCTGAGCCATTCGGCAGCATCCGCGGCACTGTCAAAGACAAGGGCCCCCGCCGTATCGCAGGCCGGGCGCAGCAGGCGGATGTACTCCACGTTTGCCTCCTTGCAGGCAGTTTTGACAGAGCCCGTCACATGGCTTGCATAGGGGTGGGTAGCGTCGACACAGAGGGCGGCGTCACGCAAAAGCCGCTGCTTTTCCTCGGCGCTCAGGGGGCCGGTACGGGTCGCAACACCCGGGACGCTCCCCTGCTCCTCCTCGCCGTACTCGGTGGCGACGCAGACCGTGACCGAGGCTCCCGCCTCCGCGAGCAGTTTGGAAAGTCGACGTCCCTCGGTGGTGCCGCCGAAAATCACGAGCTTCATCTGCCATACCCCCGTGGTGTCACCATTTTGCCATTGACCTCCCGCGTTTGGGATGAGCCGATGAAGACGGTGGTGAACATGTCGGCCTCGGCATCGCGCAGGGTTTGGAGGTTGAGCAAGCGATAGCTCTCCCCCTCCCGTCCGATCATGCGCGCAAGGCCGCAGACGGTTCCGCCGTCCAGTTCTTCCAGCAGAATATCACAGGCGCGTTTGAGATAGTCTGCGCGGTGGCGGGAGGCGGGGTTATACAGGCAGATCGCAAAGTCCCCCCGCGCCGCAAGCCGCAGGCGCTTTTCGATGAGCGACCAGTCCGTCAGACGGTCCGAGAGGGAAAGCACACAGAAATCGTGCCCCAGCGGCGCACCTAAAAGCGCCGCGCCCGAGAGGGCCGCGGTCACGCCGGGGATGATCTCCACATGAACGCCGGGATATTCCGGGGCAAGCTCCAGTACCGGGCTTGCCATGCCGTAGACGCCCGCGTCCCCGCTGCACACGAGGGCGACGGTTTTTCCCGCTGCGGCCTGCGTAAGACAGAAGCGGCAGCGCTCAAGCTCCCCGGTCATGCCGGTGGTGTAATATGCCTTTTCCGGGTACAGGGGGCGCAGCAGCTCCGCGTACAGCGTGTAGCCGCAGATGAGCTCCGCTCTTTCCAGTGCCGCGCGCGCCGCCCCCGTAAGGGTCTGCGCATCCCCCGGCCCGATGCCGATCACATACAGTTCAGCCATTGTCACAGCTCCAATTATAGTTTACATGATGCTCTGCCAGGGCAAAGGTCACACCGCCGCGGGCATACTTTTTTTCGATCAGTCTGCCGCCGGAAGCCAGCACCGCAGCGCGCTCGCAGACGTTGTCCACGCCGGTGGTCGCTTCCACAAAGGCGGACGCGGTGAAGCCGCCCGATGCGCCGCGAAGCGCCTCGGCGCTGTAAAAGCGCAGCGGCCAGCCGTGACCCTTACAAAAGGTCAGAAGCCCCGCCTCGTCCTGTTTGAGGTTGATACTTGCCGAGCCGCTTATGGCTTCGAGGCAAATGCCGCGCTCTATGCAGAATTGCTGGAAGGCAGCTTCCAAAGTCTCGGCATCCGTCCCCCGTTTGCAGCCGATGCCGAGGGTCAGCACACGCGGCACAAGCTGAAGGGCCTCCAGAGGACGGATTGCCACATCAGTGACATCGGTCACTGGTTCGCAATGACAGTGTTTTAGCGCTTCCCGGCTGCGATATGACACGTTCACATCCGCATCCCTGCCGAGACGTATATGCTCCGGCGTGGTGCCGGCGACGGGGTACGGGCAGTCGACGGTGATCGCTTCCCCCCGCAGGATCTTTGCCGAGACGTGCTTGATCCGCTCCGGCTGCAGGACTGCCATATTCTGCGCCTTTGCCCAGAGATCCACGGCGAAAAGACCGTTTATGTCGGTGCCGGTGGTGATAACCGCCTCGCCCCCGGTGAGGGCGGCGATCCTCTGCGCAAGCGCATTGGCCCCGCCGAGATGGCCGGACAGAATCGGGATGACCCAGCGTCCGGTCTCGTCCACGCAGAGGACGGCGGGATCGACGGCCTTGCTTTGAATGTGGGGCGAAATAGAGCGCACCGCGATGCCCGCCGCGCCGACGAAAACCAGGGCTTCGCGCTTTCCAAACTGTGCCGCCGTCCAGTCGGCAAGGCTCTCGTCCACGCGGACAGTGCCCCCGAGATGTTCGGCGAGGCGATGCGCAAGCGCTCTCCCCTGCGCGGTGAAGGCTGTCAGGGCGATTCCCTCTCTCATGGCGTCCTCCATTCTGTGAGCAGATGCGCCGCCCCTTCGGTCAGGCCGAGAAGCCCGGCCTCATTGGAAAACAGCAGCGCCCCAATGTGCATGTCCCCCGCCCGGTGGGAAAGCTTCTCCTGGATGGCACGAAGGATGCTCTGCATAACAGCATCACGAAGTCCCGCGCGGTCAAGCACGGACAGGCAGCCGTCGGCGGTGACCTCGTCCATCAGGGCGCGGCAGGTCGCCGTGTCCGCCCCGCAGAGGGCCGCGTGGCACACAATCAGCTCCCTTCGGCAGTCAGCGGTTTTGGAATGGGTGTTCATGATCCCGCCCGCAAGCTTTATAAGCTTGCCGGCGTGGCCGATGAGAAGTACTTCCCGAAACCCCTCGAGCCGGGCCGCGTCAATGGCTTCGCCGATGTAGTTGGAACACTTGGCCCGGGGGACCGATGAAAGCTCCGGCAGGTTTTGCGTCAGGTAGTCCATGCCGTAATTGCCCGGCAGGAGGATCAGGCGTTTCCTTCCCTTTGCTGCCGCCTGGCGGATCTCCAGGGCGGTGGTCTCGATGATGGAGCGCTCGCTCATGGGCTCGACCACGCCGGAGCTGCCGAGAATGGAGATGCCGCCCGCGATCCCGAGCTGGGGGTTGAAGGTCTTTTTTGCGATCTCCTCCCCGCCGGGGGCAGAGATCACGATTCTGAGCCCGCCCGCATAGCCGCACGCGGCACAGGCTTTTTCCGCCGCCTCCCGGATCATTTGCCGGGGTACGGAGTTGATGGCCGCCGTGTCCACGGGCTGATCAAGGCCGGGCTTCGTCACGCGGCCGACACCTTCGCCGCCGTCGATTTCGATGCCGCGCCCGGTCTTTGTGACAGAGGCAAAAATCAGCATGCCGTCGGTCACGTCGGGGTCGTCCCCCGCGTCCTTGCGCACGGCGCAGAGGGCAGCGCCGTCCTCCATGCGGCAGAGCTCCGGCTCGAGCTCCACGGGCCAGCCCTTGGGTGTCATGACATTCAGAACGGCGGGGGTCTCGCCCGTCAGCAGCAGCTTTGCCGCACCCGAGGCGGCGAGGGCCGCGCAGGTGCCGGTGGTGTAGCCGCAGCGCAGGAGCTTTGTCCCGCTGCGGACATAGTGATCAAAGCTCATGGCTCGTCCTCCCGCCGTGCGGCAAGGGAACAGAGCTCGGGAAAACGTTTAAGCAGGGCGGCGTAATTCTCCCGCTTATGCGGATAATTGCAGTTCACACAGCTTTTGACGCCCGTCTCGGTGTACACGAAGTTTCCGCCGCATTTCTCGCCCAGCGTGTACAGGGGACAGTAGCAGAACAGACAGTTGAAGTCCGCTTCCGCCACCCCGTTGTGGCAGGGGAAATATTCACAGTATCTGTTTTGGAAGAATTGGTAGTGTTTCATGTTTAATTCCAGCCTCTGGCTTTGGGATCCAGCATGTCGGCGGCGGTGTAGATGAGGGCGTTGCAGATGGCGGCGGCTATGCTGCTGCCCCCCTTGCGGCCCATGGCGGCGATACAGGGCACGGCGTATTTTTCACAGGTCTCGAACACGCTCTCCTTGGCCTCCACCACATTCACAAAGCCCACGGGCGCCGCGATCACGAGCGCGGGGCGCAGGCCCGCTCCGATCTTCTCCGCGATGCGGAAGAGGGCTGTCGGGGCGTTTCCAACGGCGAGGACGACGTGCGGGTGGTGTTCGGCGGCGTAATCCATGGCGGCGACGGCGCGTGTGGTGCCGTTACGCGCGGCGGCCTCGACAATGAAGGGCTCCGCCATGAAGCAGCAGGCCGCCCCGCCGAGCATTGACAGTCCCGGGCGGCTGATGCCCGCCAGGGCCATGTTGGTATCGGTCACGATCTCTGTGCCGCTCCGCAGGGCCTCCAACGCCTTCTCCACCGCACCGGGCGTGAAACGCAGGGTTTCGGCATAGTCAAAGTCGGCGCTGGCGTGGATGCAGCGCATGACCACGGCGGCGTTCTCCGGCGGGAGTGTGATCCCCCGCGCTCTGAGCTCCTCCGCGATGATGGCCATACTGCCGCGCTCGATTTCAGACGGAAGCGTTTTCATCGGCGTATTCCTCCATGATCTCGTAAATGCGCGGTATGTCCAGGCCTTGCCGCACCGCGTCCGCCAGCAGATCATACTGCCGATTCCGATAGGCGGCGCGGGTCTCGACGGGTGCTTTCGATACCGTGATCCCCTTGCGCGCGGCGAGGTATTGCGCAAGCCGGTCTACCGGCTTTCCGCTGTCGAACAGGCCGTGCAGATAGGTGCCGAACACACTGCCGCAGACCGCGCCGTCGGTATCCCCGTTTTCAAAGCGGCAGAAGGGCGGGGCATCCGTCTCGGTTTTTCCCATGTGGATCTCGTAGCCGGTGAGCGCCGCGCCCGCAAAGGGGGCGGCTTTACACACGGCGCTGAGGCGCGTACGCGTCTTATCGGCAGTGAACACCGTGTCCGCCGGGAGCAGGCCGAGGCCGGGAAGTGTCCCCTTTTTCTCGACGCCTTCGGGATCGTGCAGAGAGCGGCCCAGCATCTGATAGCCGCCGCAGACACCGAGGATCGGCGTGCCTTCTTTCGCCGCCGCGAGGATCGCGTCGGCAAGGCCGCACGCTCGCAGCCATGTGAGATCGTCCATGGTGTTCTTCGTGCCGGGCAGGATCAGCATGTCCGGCCGGCCCAGCTTGTCGGTTTGGTTTACATAACGTATGCCTATATCCGGGTGCTCTTCCAGCGGGGCAAAGTCCGTGAAGTTGGAGATGTGCGGCAGGCGGATGACGGCGATGTCCAGTGCACGGCCGCTGTGGGTCTGTTCAAGGCGCGGGGCAAGGCTGTCCTCATCGTCGATGTCCGCGTGCACCCAGGGTACCACGCCGAGTACCGGGACGCCTGTGAGTTCCTCAAGCTGTCGCAGTCCGGGGCGCAGGAGCGCAGCATCCCCGCGGAATTTGTTGATGATCGTGCCCTTCAGGTGCCGCCTCTCGTTCTCCCGGAGCAGGGCGACCGTGCCGTAGAGCTGGGCGAAGACACCGCCGCGGTCGATGTCCCCCGCGAGCAGCACCGGGGCATTGACCATTTCTGCAAGGCCCATGTTCACAATATCGTCCTCGCGCAGGTTGATTTCCGCCGGGGAGCCCGCCCCCTCGATGACAAGGATGTCGTTTTCTTCGGCAAGGCCGCGGTACGCCGCCAGGATCTCCGGGATCAGGCCGCGCTTCATTTTGAAATACTCCGCTGCCGCGTAGTGTCCGCGCACTTCGCCGTTAACAACGAGCTGGCTGCCGGTGTCGCTGGAGGGCTTTAACAAGATCGGGTTCATGCGCACGTCACACTCGAGATAAGCCGCCTCCGCCTGCACCGCCTGGGCGCGGCCGAGCTCCAGCCCGTCGGGGGTGACAAAGCTGTTGAGTGCCATGTTCTGGCTCTTGAAGGGGGCGACGCGGTATCCGTCCTGGGCGAAAATGCGGCACAGGGCGGTAACGAGCAGGCTCTTGCCCGCGCCGGACATGGTGCCCTGGATCATGATGCGTTTAGCCATGCAGCACCTCCCCGATGGTTTTGATGAGTACCTCATTCTCCGACGCGGTGCGGATCGCCGTGCGATACCAGCCCGCTGTGAGCCCCGCGAAATCGGAGCAGTCCCGGATCAGTACACCGCGCGCCCGCAGCTTTTCGGCGAGGGCCGTGTCCGGACTTTGAAAAAGCAGAAAGTTTGCCTTGCCCGGAATAACGCGCAGGCCGAGAGCTTCAAGGGCCGCCGTCATTCTTTTCCGTTCGGCTGTGACAAGGGTGAGAAGCTGATTTACATAATTCTTTTCACATAATGCTGTCATCCCCACTTCCTGCGCGATACCGGACACCGCCCAGGGAGGGCCGCTGTTTTGGAGTCTCTCGGCGAGGGCGGTGCCGCCGCACAGGGCATAGCCCAGGCGCAGGCCCGCCATGGCATAGGTCTTGGTGAAGGCCCGGAGGACAACGAGGTCCGGATACTCTGAGAGTGCGGGGACAAGGCTGTGTTCTCCCGCGTTTTCGCAGAAGTCGAGAAAGCACTCGTCCACGCAGAGGGCCGTCCCACGCTCCCGACAGCGCTCCAGGATCGCGGACAGCATTCCCCGCTCTGCCAGAAGCCCCGTGGGGTTATTGGGATTGCAGAGAAAGAGCAGCTCGCATTCCGGCGGGATTTGGGATAACTGCGTTTCCGTCAGGCGGAATTCTTCCGAAGATAAGGGAATTTCCGTCACAGCGGCACCAGGCTCCCGCAGGGCAAGGGCGTACTCCGAAAAGCCGGGCACAAACACCGCCGCCCGCTTCGGCTTCAGCACGCGGCAGAGGCGGTAGATGAGATCGGAGGCCCCATTACCGCAGACGATGTTCTGCGCGGGGACACCGTGATACCGGGACAGGGCCGCGCGCAGACGCCTGCACAGCGGGTCGGGGTAGCGATCCGCCGTATCGAGCGCCCGAATCGCCGCCGCGCGGACGCCCTCGGGCAGGCCGAGAGGGCTGACATTCGCCGAGAAGTCCAGCGGCGCTTTTCCGTATTCCATTTCAAAGCCGGCCCAGTCGCCGCCGTGAATCAGCTTCATATCATCACCAAGAGAAATCGTATCGTTCCCAGTACCGCAAGGCCGAGCGCGGCCCCGGCATATTCCATGCGGCAGGCGCGGCTGATATCTCCCGGGACGATCTCGCGCCGTCTGTCCCCGATCCAGGGTTTTTCGTGTCTCTCGCCAAAGTAGGCCGCCGGGCCGCAGAGCCTGAGCCCCAGCGCGCCCGCCATGGCAGCCTCACATTGAGCGGAATTGGGGCTTGCGTGCTTGCGCCGGTCCCGTTTCCAGATCCGGTACGCCGAGGCCGCATCCTCGCCGCAGAGCTTTGCCGCCGCGGTCAGAAGCAGCGCGGCAAGGCGTGAAGGCACGTAATTTGCCGCGTCGTCGAGCTTCGCGGGCACATGCCCGAAGTGGAGGTAACGCGTGTTTTTGTAGCCCGCCATGCTGTCCATGGTGTTGACCGCCTTATAGCAGAGCGCAAGCGGCGCGCCGCCGAGAAGCATGTACAAAAGCGGCGCGATTACACCGTCAGAAAAATTTTCCGCCACGGTCTCCACCGCCGCGCGGGCGACGGCCTTCTCATCCAGCGCCGCCGTATCGCGCCCGACGATGCGGGACACCGCCACGCGGGCAGCTTCAACGCCCTCCGTTTCCAGCGCCGTCTGCACACGCAGGGCCTCGACCTTCAGGTCTCTGACCGCGAGCGCCTGCCAGCACCAGATACTCTCCAGTGCGAAGGAGAACAGCGGGGACAGGTGATTCGAAAGCCGCAGAATCAGTTTACATAATGTGTAAGTCCCGGAGGTCATGAACAGCGCCAGCAGGGCCCCGGCAGCTTTCTCACCCCGGTCGGTTTTGGGGAAGACCCTGCGCAGGCGTTTTTCCAGCGCGGCGATCGCCCTGCCCATGAGCACCACCGGATGGATGGGCGTGAGCCACGCGGGATCGCCCAGCAGCAGGTCCAGCGCAAAGCCGCAGAGGGCGGCATACAATATCCTCATTTCAAAAAGCTCAGCTCCCGCTGCACGTGCAGACTCTCTCCGTCCCAATCCAGTTCCCAGCCGCAGCCGCAGGCCGTCTGCCAGCGATAGTATTCCCGCGCGGGTCTGCCCCAGCGCTCCAATACCGCCATCTGTGTGCCGCCGTGGGAGACGATCACGAGCTCATCTTTCTCCGTTTGCAGCAGAGCTTCCATTGTCTTTATGACACGCCGAGAAAACCCGGCGCGGTCCTCCCCATTGGGGCAGCGGCCCGTGCAGCCGCCGTCCACCCAGGCGCGGTAGGCGGCGTCTTGCTCCATCTCCCACCAGCCGCGGCCCTCGAAGTCGCCGAAGTCCATCTCCCGCAGGTCGGGAACCTCGATCTGCTCAGCATCCGGAAAGAGGATCGCTGCCGTCTCCCGCGCACGGCACATGGGCGAGACATAGACGCGTGCGGGGGTAAAATCCGCCCGTTTTAACTCTGCGCAGCCGCGCTCGGAGAGGGGCTCGTCCAGCGCGCCCTGATAGCGCTTTTCCTCACCGAGTTTTGTCAGGCCGTGGCGGATGAGCCAAAGCTTCATTTGAGTTCCCCTTTCAAGACCTGCCCCAGCCCGCAGCAGACGCGCACCACCGTGTCCGCACGTTCCGCCAGCAGGCAGGCAAGCCGCCCCGCCGCCTCGCGCTTTTCGCGCTCAGCTCTCTCGAAGGGAACCAGCCCGCCGCCGAGCTCGGTGGCAATAACGATGTCCCTCTTTGCAAGTGTCTCGGCCAGCGCCGGGAGATCGGCCCCGGCAGCAAGCTCCTGCACGTCCCACACGGCGCGGGCGGCAAAGTCCGCCTCGCTCAAATACAGGGCATTTCGGATATATTCTCTTTTCCCCGCGTACAGGGGGCCGGTCACAAAGATCATAGCACAGCCTCCACATAGTGAAGCAGCGTAAGCGCCGCGAGCATCCAGAGCTCCGCCGTCTGCAGGAACCACCCCGCAAGGTCGCCCGACAGCCCGCCGAAGTCCTTCACGCACAGACGGCGATAGTAAGCAAAAACCAGAGCAGCAGCGAACACCGCTTCCCCGGCGCGTAAAAACAGAAGCAGCAGCGCGAGCGCAGCGGAGAGGATCAGCAGCACATTGCGCACACGCACACGGTCGGCAGCTTCGGCAAAAGTCCTGGCAAGGCCGCTGCCGGGGCGGATGGGAAAGACCGTCAGCGCAAGGCCGGAGAGGCTGCGCGGCAGGCAGAACACGCCGACAAGCACCGGCAGACGCAGGTCGGGCAGAGATGCCCACAGGGCAAAATCCGCGACAAAATATACGCACAGCCTGATCGCCGCAAAGGCGCCAAGGTGGGGATCTTTTAGAATTTCCTGCCGCTTTTCGGGGCCAGAGTGGGAGGCAAATGCATCGCAAGTGTCGCAGTAGCCGTCCAGGTGGATGCCGCCCGTGATCAGTACCGGCAGCAGGCAGAGCCCCGCGCCGCGCAGAATATCCGGCAGCGAGAGCAGCAGGCACAGCTTTCCCCAGAAGAACATGCACACCGCGATCACCGCGCCCACCAGTGGGAAAGCGCAGAGCGAACAGCGCATGTTGCGCTCGTTCCAGGTAAACTGCGGCATGGGGATCGCCGAGAACATGGAGAAGGCCACGGCGACAGTTTCCAGTACGATCATGGCAGTTCCCCCTTCAAAATGTTCGGCAGGCCGCACACGACCTCGACGACCAGATCGGCCCGCGCTGCCAGTCCTCTGTTCAGATCAGCAAGTGCGCGCATGTACCGAAGGCTCTCGTCATCATAGTCCGCGCCGCCGGAGAAGACTTCGTTCGTCACGACGGTGAGGTTTTCGCACTTCTCGATCAGATGCAAAAGCCCCCTGCGGACAGTGTCGATCCCGCCGCCCGCCGGTTCATACATCTCGTTTGCCAGGAGGTTTGAAAGATCCTCCAGCAGGACGTTTGCCCCCGCCGGGATCGCGGCGTTTGCCAGATCAAGGCCGCGCTCGAGGGTCTCAAAGCCCTTGCCCCGGCGCATCATGCGGTGTTTTTCGACGCGCTCCCGGGATTCCCCGTCGCGCGGGAGCATCGCGGCGAGATAAATTTTCCGTCCGGGCAAGCGGCAGACATGCGCTTCGGCAAAGGCGCTCTTGCCGCTGCCCGCGCCGCCGATAATAATGGTTAACATAACATTTTACTCCTGGGGCGTGTAAGCTTCGATGCCGAGGCGGTCAAAGCTCTGGCCGCTGCGGTAGAGGGAGAGGGCCATGTCTAAAAGCGGCAGCAGCATGACGGCACCGCTGCCCTCGCCGAGACGCATTTCGGCATGGACGGGCGCTTGCAGGCCGAGGGCTTTCAACAGCTCCGCCCCGTTTTGCTCCCCCGAGCTGTGGCTCGGAAGCAGGGCCTTTTCCGCCATGGGACACAGGCGCAGGGCGCACAGGGCCGCGGCGGCGCTGATATAACCGTCGATCACGGCGGGACACTTGCAGGCGGCCGCGCCGAGGTACGCCCCGCACATAGCGGCAAGATCGAGCCCGCCGACCTTTGTCATCACATCCACCGGGTCATTGGGATCGGGCCTGTTGAGCTCCAGCGCTCGGGTGATCGCCTTGCGTTTGCGATGCAGCCCCTCGTTCGACAGCCCCGCGCCCCGGCCGACAACATCGGCAGGGGCAAGGCCCAGCAGAGCGCAGGACACGGCGGCGGCGCTTGTCGTGTTGCCGATGCCCATTTCCCCGATGAGAAGGATATCTGCCCCGTCTGCCGCGTGTTCCATGGCGAGCCTGGCGCCCGCTTCCATGGCGGCAAGGCACTCGCCGCGCGTCATGGCTGGGGCAAGGCTCAGATCGTCGGTGCCGTTTCGGACGCGGCGGTTCAAAACGCCCGGGTGTCCCGGAAAGTCCAGGATGCCCACATCCACCGGGATCACCCGGCAGTTGGCATATCTCGCCATGGGGCTTACACTGCTGCGCCCCTCGGCGAGGGCGGCGGCGACCTTCGCGGTGACGGAGCTTTCGCACTGGGTCACGCCCTGGCGCACCACGCCGTTATCCGCGCAGAAAACCAGCAGGCGGCGGTCGTCGAGCCGCACGTGGGCATTACCCCGGAGGGCGGCAAGCTTTGCGGCCATGTCCTCCAGGAGGCCGAGGCTGCCGAGGGGCTTGGCGAGGCTGTCCCACTGCCGCTTCGCGTCCGCGCGCGCATTTTCATCCGGCGGCGTGATCTGTTCGATTATGTCATAGATGCTTTCCATTCTTCACACGCCTTTACAAAACGTTCCGCCAGCGGCACCGTCCCGCCGAAGTGCAGGTGCGGGAAGGCAGCATAGAGGCTCGGGGTTGCATAGCCGCAGGGCCAGCTTCGCCCGTCAGCCTTCTCCGCGATCAAATCCGCGCCGTTTTCCGTCGCGTCCCAGTAGTGAAACTCATGGGCCGGGATTTTCTCCCCGGCGCGAAAGAGCAGGCTGTCCGCCGGGGCTGTGATCGTCTGATACCCGAAGCGCTGCAGGCGCCCGGTCTTGAAGCCCTCGCCCGGCAGCACGCCGCACATGGGATGGGCACAGCCCGCCTCATCCTCGAGGCTCTGCCCGAGGCAGAGAAAGCCGCCGCACTCGGCCACGGTGGGAAGGCCTGCCTTGACCGCCGCCGCGATGCTGTCCATCATGGCGCGGTTTTCCGACAGGGCTTCGGCGTATAATTCGGGATAGCCGCCGGGGAGGTAGAGTCCGTCCGCTTTTGGAAGTTCCAAATCTCTCAGCGGGCTGAAAAAGGCAAGCTCCGCCCCCGCCTCTTCGAGCGCATCCAGGTTGTCAGCATAGGTAAAGCAGAAGGCTTCATCCCGCGCCACGGCAATGCGGCAGCGGGAAGAAGCTGCGGTCGGTTGTTTGGAAGTTCCTTTCCATGTTCCGGAGAGCATTAACAGCCGGTCAAGGTCGATATACTTTTCCGCTGCGAGACTCAGTTTTTCCATTCTCGCGGAGAGATCCCTGATCTCCCCCGCCGTCAGAAGGCCGAGGTGGCGGCTTTCAAAGCGCGCTTCTTCCATGGGCGGAAGGTATCCCAAAACCGGAAGGCCCGTCTCCCGCTCCAGAATCGGTGCGAGGGAGGCAAAGCGGCGCTCCGGGCAGTTTGCGAGGATCAGCGCGGCGATGCCGCTGTCGGAACGAAAATCCATCAGTCCCTTTACCTGCGCCGCCAGGGTAAGACCGCTGCCGCCGGGTGTGAGTGTGAGCACGACAGGCGTCTTTGTGAGCCGCGCGAGGGCATAAGCGCTGGCGTCTGTCGTGTTGTTCAGGCCGTCGTAATAGCCCATGGCCCCCTCGATGAGGGCAAGATGCGCTTGCGTGCGGGAGAGGGTTTTCCATACGCCCGCCTCACCCTGCAGGAAGAGGTCAAGGTTCCGGCTGGGGACCTGGAGCACCCGCTCATGGAACATCGGATCGATGTAATCCGGGCCGCACTTGAAAGCCTGCAGGCGCTCCCCCCGCTGTTTGAGGGCAGTGAGCAGGGCACAGGTCGTAACGGTCTTGCCCGCGCCGCTGTGCATGGCGGCGATCATGAGCGTCTTCATGAGCGGTACCCCGTGATGAGCCACACCGGGTTCTGCGCCAGCATCAGCGTGAGCCCGCCCGCGGGCTTTGATCGGCTGACGGAAAGCTGAGTCACTTCGGTCTCATAACCCAGCTCCCGGAAAAATGCATATGAATTATGTAAACCTTCTATCGTGATGGCCGAGACACAGATCCGGGCGGCGGGGTTGGCGGCGCAGATCGTATTCAGGATCTCACCGAGCTTTCCGCCGCTGCCCCCGACGAAAACCGCGTCCGGTTTTGGAAGTTCCAAAAGCGCGGCGGGGGCCTCCCCCTTCACAAGGCGCAGGTTCCACGCGCCGAATTTTTCGCGGTTTTGGACCGCGATATTGAGGGCCGCGTCCTCCCGCTCTACGCTGTATACCGCGCGGCAGGAAAGCGCAAGCTCTATGGCGGCGCTGCCGGTGCCCGTGCCGATATCCCAGCACACATCCTCCGGCGTGACGGCGAGCTTGGAAAGGATCGCGGCACGGACCTCCTGCTTGGTCATGGGCACCTTTTCCGCGCGCAGAAAGGCTGTGTCCGGGATGCCGGGCGCGCGGCGCGGATAACGCGGCGCGGGCTCTGCAAGCAGGACGGAGAGGGGCGAAAAGTCCCCTGCGGAAAACACAGCCGCGGTTCCCACCGTAATTCGTTCGTCCGCCGTGCCGAGGTCTTCCCCGATATACACTTTCAGAAAGCCGAGTCCGGCGACTGTAAGCTCCCGGCAGATCTCCGCGGGGCCGGTTTTCCCGCCGGTGAGGAAGAAGGCCGGGCGGCCCTGACAGACGGCGGCGACGGCGTCGCAGTCCACCCCGTGGGCCGAGCACAAAAGCCAGTCCTGCCAGGGTCTTTTGAGCCGTGCGGCGAATGCCTGCACGCTGGAAACGCCGGGCAGCACGCGCACCTCCCGTCCGTCCAGCTCCGGCAGCAGCAGGCGCGCGCCGGAATAAAAGCCGCTGTCGCCGCTATAGAGGACACACACGGCGTCGGCATCCGCACTGTCGATCGCCGCTTTGATCGCGGCCACCGTGACGGCTTCGGTTTGGGGCTTGTCACCCCCGTATTCTTTCAGGAGCCTTGCCGACCCAATCACAAGCTCCGCGCTTTCAATCGCGGTGCGGGCATCGTCCGTGAGCTGTCCGCACCCGCAGCCGATGAGTGTGACGGTCATGGCTCTGTCCCCTTTCGATAAGCCGTGGTGAAGTCCGGGGCATAGAGGCGGCTGCGTTCAAAGTCCGTGCTCAGGAAATCCCCCACCAACACCAGCGCCGTCTTTGTGATGCCGGCCTCCCGCGCGGTTTCGGAAAGCGAACCGAGGGTGCAGCGCAGGAGCTTTTCCTCCGGCCAGCTCGCCTTGTAGACGACGGCGGCGGGAGTATCGGGCGTATAGGCACCCTTGAGCAGTTCCGCCTGCAGCTCGTCTATCATCCCGGCGGAGAGAAACAGCGCCATGGACGCGCCGTGCTGTGCAAGCGCCTGCATCCCCTCCCGCTCCGGAACCGGGGTCCTGCCTGCCATGCGCGAGAGGATCAGGGTCTGGCTCAGGCCCGGCAGGGTGTATTCCGCGTTCAGGCTTGCCGCCGCCGCGCAGAAGCTGGACACCCCCGGCGTCACGTCGTAGGGGATGCCGCGCTTTTCAAGCTCCGCCATCTGTTCCCGCACAGCGCCGTAGAGACTGGGGTCGCCGGTGTGCAGGCGCACGGTCGCAAGGCCGTCTCGTTCCGCTTCCTCGACGGCGGCGATCACCTGCTCGAGCGTCATCGTTGCGCTGTTGAAGATACGGCATTCGGGACGGCAGCGTTCGAGCAGAGCGGGGTTTACAAGGCTTCCCGCGTAGATGACCTGATCGGCCTCAGCCAACAGTGCCGCGCCCCGCAGCGTGATGAGATCCGGCGCGCCGGGTCCCGCGCCCACGAAATGTACCATAGTGACCTCCGAACAAACGAAAAGACGTGCTTATGATAAGCACGTCAAATGCAGACGCAGATCCCGCGTCTGATGATGTGCTTCCGGTTCCGGCAGAAGCAGCGCCCCTCCCCCATGTATCTGACTTATCCCCCGTGGCGGAGGCTTCACAGTGACCGACTCGCTGAGCTTTTCACTCAATTCCATGTCCTGCTCCGGCAGGCGGTGAGAGACGATGTTCAATTGAAGGCATTATACCGCAAATCCGCTCTCCTGTCATCCCTTTTCTTTTCCGGACGGGCACAGCTTTTTCCCATTCTCTTCTTGCGATACACGGGAAACTACGCTATACTGAATAAAAACAAATACAGCAGCGATATGCAGACAAGGAGCAGGGCCATGACAGAAACGACATTCGATGAAAAGACACTGCGTTATCTCAAAACGCTCTCCCGCAGCTACCCCAACACCCAGGCGGTCACGACCGAGATCATCAATCTGCGCGCGGTGATGAACCTGCCCAAGGGCACCGAGCACTATATCAGCGACATCCACGGCGAGTACCAGGGCCTGCGCCATATCCTGCGCAACGCCTCCGGCTCGGTGCGGCGCAAGATCGACCAGGCGCTGGGCGATTATGTCTCGGCAGCCGACCGGGACGCGCTGGCCACCCTCATCTACTACCCCGAGCGCAAGCTCAGCCACATGCGCCATCAGGGGCTTCTGAACGCCGAGTGGTACACCATCACGCTCAAGCAGCTCATCGCCATCTGCAAGATCACCACTTCCAAATACACCCGCTCCAAGGTGCGCCGCATCCTACCGAAGGAATACGAGTACATCATCAGCGAGCTCATGACCACCGGCAGCAAGGATTTCAACAAAGAGGAATACTTTGAACAGATCCTGCAAACCATTATTGAGACCGAGGCCGCCGACAGCTTCATCACCGCCATGTGCCATCTGGTGCAGGACTCTGTCATCGACAGACTCCACGTGGTCGGCGATATCTATGACCGCGGCGACAGCCCCCACCTGGTAATGGACGAGCTCGAAAAGCAGCGGCACATCGACATCCAGTGGGGCAACCACGACATCCTCTGGATGGGCGCGGCGGCGGGCAACCTCTGCTGCATCACCAACGCCGTGCGCATCTGCCTGCGCTACAACAACTACGACTTCATGGAGGGCGGCTACGGCATCAACATGCGCCCCCTGTCGCTGTTTGCGCTGGAGACCTACGCGAACGATCCCTGCGCCCTGTTCATGCCGAAGAAGGGCCCAAAGGACGAAGCCGATCCGCAGAACGACGAGGTCATCGCCAAGATGCACAAGGCAATCGCCGTCATTCAGTTCAAGATCGAGGGCCAGACCGCCAAAGTCCACCCCGAGTACCGCATGGACGACCGCCTGCTGCTGGACAAGCTGGACCTTACGCGCGGCACGGTGACGCTGGGCGGCACGGAGTATCCGCTTCTCGATACGAATTTCCCGACCATAGACCCGAAGGATCCTTATGCCCTCACGCCGGAGGAACAGAAGGTGCTGGAGGGCCTGCACCTGAGCTTTCTCAACTGCGACAAGCTCCAGCATCATGTGGATTTCCTGTACAAAAAGGGCGCCATGTACCGCTACTTTAACGGTGTGCTGATGTTCCACGGCTGCATCCCCATGGAGGCCGACGGCAGCTTTACGGAGCTTGACATCTACGGCGTCAAATGCCGCGGGCGCAGCCTCTTCGACCGCTGTGAAGAGCTGGTGCGCCAGGGCCGCTTTTCCAAGGACAGGGAGCTTCGGCAGCGCGGGGCGGACTTTATGTGGTATCTCTGGTGCGGCAGCAAGTCGCCGCTGTTCGGCAAGGACAAGATGGCCACCTTCGAGCGCTACTTTGTCGCCGACAAGAAAACCCATAAGGAGACCTCCGACCCCTACTTCACGCTGGCCTATAACGCCGAGGGCTGTGAACGCGTGTTCCGTGAGTTCCGGATCACAGACCCCGACGCCGTCATCGTAAACGGCCACATCCCGGTCAAGATCCGCAAGGGCGAAAGCCCCATCAAGGTCCCCGAAAAGCTTCTCATCATCGACGGCGGCATGTCCAAGGCCTACCAGTCGGTCACGGGCATTGCGGGCTATTCCCTGGTTTCCAACTCCCACCAGATGTATCTGTCGGAGCACGAGCCCTTCACCTCCGCCGAGGATATGATACACAGCAACCGGGATATGGAGTCGCGCATCATTCCGGTCAAGACCTACGCAAAGCGCGTCACCATCGCCGACACCGACGACGGCCGCGAGATCGCCGCACAGATCGAGGACCTCAAGCTGCTGCTTGAGGCCTACCGCACGGGCGCCGTCAAGCAGGACAAGCGGGCGACGACCGAAGTATAAAAACACCGGGCGAGAGCTTCGCCCGGTAAATCATGCAAGGAGTAAACCATGTCCGAGAACCTCAACATCTGTCTCATCAATGATTCCTTCCCGCCGGAGATCGACGGGGTGGCAAACGCCGTCACCAATTATGCCGACATCATCACCCGCTCCCACGGCCGGGCCACCGTCGTCACGCCCGACAATCCGGAAGCAAACGACGGCGTCTTCGCCTTCCCCGTGCTGCGCTACCCGAGCGTCGACCTGACAAAACTCGTGGGCTACTACGCGGGCTTTCCCTTCTCCCCCGATGTGCAGAAGAGCCTTATGGCCGAAAAGTTTGACCTCATCCACAGCCACTGCCCCATCACCTCCACCATGCTGGCAAGGTCCCTGCGGGACCGGATCAACGTGCCGGTGGTGATGACCTACCACACCAAGTTTGACATCGATATTGCCAACGCCGTCTCCAGCAAGCTTCTGCAGGAGGAAGCAAAAAAGATCCTCGTTGAGAACATCAGCGCCTGCGACGAGATCTGGACCGTCAGCCGCGGCGCGGGCGAAAATCTCTGCTCTCTCGGCTATGAGGGGGACTATATCGTCATGCCCAACGGCGTGGATTTCCCCAGGGGCCGCGTAGACGAGAGCCTCATCGAAGAGGTGACGGCGGGCTTTGATCTGCCCGGGGGCGTGCCGGTGTTTCTCTTCGTCGGGCGCATGATGTGGTACAAGGGCATCCGCATCATCCTTGACGCGCTGAAAACGCTGCGCGAAAACGGGCAGGTCTTCCGTATGGTCTTCGTCGGCGGCGGCGGTGACAAGAAAGAAATCGTTGCCTATTGCGAGGAACTGGGGCTTTCCGACGTGGTTTTCTTCGCCGAGCCCATCCACGACCGCAACCGCATCCGCGCCTGGTACTGCCGGGCGGATCTCTTCCTCTTCCCCTCCACCTTTGACACAAACGGTCTTGTGGTGCGCGAGGCGGCGGCCTGCGCGCTGGCAAGCGTGCTCATCGCCGGAAGCTGCGCGGCCGAGGATGTGGAAGACGGCGTGAGCGGCTTTCTCATCGAGGAAAACGCAGAGAGCATGGCGGCAAAGCTGTTGGAGCTCAGCCAAAAGCCCGAGGCGGTCAAAGCCGTCGGCGAAGGGGCGCTGTGCAAGCTCTACATCTCCTGGGAGGAGGCCGTCGCCAACGCCTGCCGCCGCTACGAGGTCGTCATCGGCAACTACCGCGCGGGCAGGTACCCCAAGCACACGGGTCTCACCGATGATCTCATCCACACCATTGCCCGGAGCATGGACGACTACAACCGCAGCCGCGACTTTCAGAAAGCGCGCATGCGCGAGCTGGCCGACAGCTACCGCAAGCTGCGCGACGATCTTCTCGCCGAGGGGCAGCGCCGCATCGAAGATTTTCAGGACGGGCAGAACCGCCTCAACGCCGAGATTGAGGCTAAGCAGCAGCTCCTGCGCGGCAAGTTCGACGAGCTGACGCGGTATCTGGATAGATTTATGTAAACCATTTTATGTCATTTAAATTACGTTCTTGCAGTTATGCATTTTTTGAAGAGGATCGCACACCGGCGGTCCTCTCTTTTTATTCACCTGCATCCGCCTGCTCGCCCTTATACTTGCGCCGGGTTGCAAGCCCGCCGCGGATATGCCGCTCCGCCTTGTTGAGATCCAGCAGCGCGCGCACCTGCCGGTAAAGCCCCGGGTTCACATGCGGCAGCCGCTCGGTGAGATCCTTGTGTACGGTCATCACATATTGGAACGGTTTTTTCAAGGCCAAGATCACTCAGGAGCCGGAGGTAGATTTCCACATTTCCGTCGTGGTCGACCACGATCTCCTTGATGATCCGCTTGATCTGGGCATTCGTCATGCTGCGCACATCGGTGATGCTCTCGATCTCCTTGAAGGTTTCGTTCAGGATGCGCTCGAGCTGATCTCCTTTGGTCAGGTTGTGCCGTACCACCTGCAGCTCCTTTTCCAGCCGCTCGATCTCCTGACGTGCTTTTCCAATACGCTCGTTCAGCTCCTCGCGGGTGATGAGTTCATCGGTGTACATGTCCATGTATTTTTCCCGGCTCTTCCTGAGCTTTGCAAGCCGCTGGTTCAGTTCCCGCTCGTAATCCATATTTTCATCTCTGGCCTTGTATACCTTTTCGAACTCGCCGACGATGTATTTGACGACCTGCTTCTTGTGAGAGATGATCTCCTCGAAATAGCTCTGCAGCACGTCGATCAGTTCATTTTCGTCCACCGTGACCGCGTTGGGGCAGCTTGCGGCGCCGTTCCCGTTGTGACCGGAACAGCACCAGCGGATATAGGTGTTCCTATGGGTGCGAACAAGACGCCGGAAGGACCAGCCGCAGTCCTTGCACTTGATGAGCGTAGAGAACAGGAAGGCATTGCTGTGCCGGGTTTTATTGCTCTTGAACATGTCATGGCGTTCATGCAGGATCTTCTGCGCCAGATCGAATTCCTCCCGGCTGATGATCTGCAGCTCCGGCTTCTCCACGATCATCCAGTCTGCCTCATCACGGTTCACACGCTGTCCGGTGAGAAAGTCCGACACCTCCTGCTTGCCGTTTATGATCCTTCCGGTATACAGCTCATTTGTCAGGATTCCGCAGACCGCATTCTGCGTCCACTTGCAGTCCCGCTTTGTACGGTAGCCCTGCTCGTTGAGCATGTTAGCGATCTTGGCGCTGCCGTATCCTTCGCAGTTGTAACAGCGGAAGATCTGCCGGACAACGGCGGCCTCCTCCTGGTTGATCAGCAGAGAGAAGTATTCCCCTTTGATTTTGTCATAGCCATAGACGATATTGGGGACGCGCCCTTTCTCCGCATTCATCTTCTTGCCGAACTTCACGCGCTTGGACATGTTCGCGCTCTCTTCCTGGGCGAGAGCGCCCATCACCGTCAGGACAAATTCGCTTCCGCCCATGTTGGTCATGTTGGCAGTGAGGAACTGTACCTCGATCCCCAGCGTTTTCAGTCTGCGGACGCTCTCCAGCAGATCGACCGTATTTCTGGCGAAGCGGGAGATATCCTTGACGACCACCATATCGAACAGGCCATGCTCGGCATCGGACATCATGCGCTGAAACTCCTTGCGCTTTTTGATCTTCGTGCCGGAGATGCCCTCGTCCGCGTAGAGCCGCACCAGGTGGCAGTTGTTTTTCCGCGCGTACGCCTGGAAGAATTCCTTCTGCGCTTCCAGACTGTTGAGCTGATCTTCCTTGTCCGTGGAAACACGGCAGTACGCAGCAATATTCATATTTTAGCCCCTCCTTTCTTTTGCCTCTGTACCGGACACAATACCATTTTTTGTTTTTCAAATAGCTACCTGAATGTTTGCGGCCCCCTGCCGAAAAGGAAGGGGGCCGGTTCGTTCAACTTTCACAGATTTATACAATTGCTTCCGCCGAGTTTGAAGATTCATTCGGGAGGAAGGCATCAAGCTCCGGCGCAGTTTCCGCAGCCCTGCGAATCGCCGCATCCACTTTCGGACGGTTCACTTCCACAAACAACTTCAGCAGGAAGTCCGCGGTGTCCTCCACCGTGTTGGGATTGTAGAAACTGTAGTTGAGTGTTTTGTCTGCCACGATGAAGTCACCACCTTTTTTCTTTTCATAGATATGTTCAGCATGCCGCATGACATGCCGACTTGTTTTTGTATCTTTTTAGGGCAGCCTTTCCTTCCCGGTCATAAAAGAGCACAGAGCGGAATGAACAGGTCACTCCGCTCTGCGCTCATGTCACAGCGATTTCTGAAAGATCAGGTCATCCTTGAAACTGATTTCTCCATTTGTCTGCGGGAGTTTGAACGCTCCAGCAGCATGAGCCGGGCGAGCAGGCTTTCTTTCATTCGTGCAGATCTGTATGAGCCGGTACGGCAGCGCATCATGCTTTCCTATATGATGACAGCCTGCGAAGAGAAGACGCCGCGGAAAAAGAAAAAGCCGGCCCGAAGGCCGGCTGGGAAGACAAAACAGGGTATGCGGAGCTGCACGGGGCGTTCCCGGAGCTTGTGGAAGAAGGCTGGGGGGTGGCGCATTATCCCTCCGCCCAGACGTACTTGTGCAGGGTCTTGCGCACGGCGCCCTTTCCTGCGGTGAGTTCGGTAAAGTAGGCGCAGACCTTGTCGGCAAGGCCCGCATCCACCAGATCGACGCCGAAGATGGAGGCGTTGCGGAGAAGTCCCTCAAGCTTTGCGGTATCGGGCTTCTCACCGAGCTTGAAGTCCTTGACGTAGGCCTGTGCGGTCTCCAGCAGGGGATCGGGGGACGGCTCAAAGACTTCGCCGTTATCGTCCACCGCCATCAGGTAGCGCAGCCATCCCGCATGCACCAGCGGGATGAGCTTGAGGTCGTTGACATCCAGCTTGTCGGAGGCCATGTAGGCCTTGATGGTCTCGCCGAAGCGGATGGGCAGCT
>Ga0310691_10000742_pt1 | contig 56472 bp, 54 predicted proteins | sample 176DNAGHGlowgp2_FD_203887 | JGI IMG/M metagenome (GOLD analysis project Ga0310691, IMG submission 203887) | Sheep rumen microbial communities from Palmerston North, Manawatu-Wanganui, New Zealand - 1766 DNA GHGlow gp2 (v2) (version 2) | ecosystem: Host-associated > Mammals > Digestive system >... | reverse complement strand
CTGTTGTGATTGTGAATCCAGGTGGAACTGGAAGACTTAAAGGTTTCTTTGCCATCTGAGCAAGGTTTGCACCTTTACCACCGAGTTCAGCGCGCATTGACTCATCGCCGTCAGCGTCGCCGTTACCAAAAAAGTAAACATACTTTGTTGCCATTGATTTTACTCCATATCTAAAAAAAGATTTCAATGTTAATAGATATATTTTATAGTAGAATTAATATACAGTCAATGAGTGAAATAGCGTGTCAAGTACTTTTAACTCTCAAGTTCTTCACTCTGCTTCTTAATTTCAGAAACGTCGATGCGGCCACTGTTAATCAAGCCTAACAAGATATCAACCAGTTCAGGATCAAACTGTGTACCGCGCCCGTTTTTCAATTCTTCAATTACCTTATCCATAGTCATTGCCGGTCTGTAGACACGGTTCGAAGTCATTGCATCAAAGGCATCTGCAAGCCCGATAATTCTTGCAGTGAGCGGAATCTCTTCTCCCTTAAGGCCGCAGTTGTAGCCCGAACCATCATAACGTTCATGATGATACTTTGCACCTTCGGCAACATTTTTGATTGTTGTAAAATCCTTGAGAATCTCGCCGCCGATTTCTGTATGGCGCTGCATAATTTCAAATTCTTTTTTGGTAAGCTTTGAAGGCTTGTTCAAAATGGAATCCGGTACACCAATTTTTCCGATATCATGCAGCAAACCAATCTGACGGATATTTTCTATTTCTTCTTCATCGCAGCCAAGCTCTACTGCAATCAGCATAGAATAAACTGCAACACGGAAAGAGTGACGGCCTGTTTGTTTATCACGGGCTTCTACTGCATTTGCAATAGAAAGAATTGTTTCGTTACTCATGCGGATCTGGTCGCGGATACGTTCAATTTCTTTTTCCTGTTTTTCGTAACGGAAGTTCTGAATTGTTGCAGTGACATACCAGGTAAGCCAGGCAATTGCCATAATCATTACTGTAAAGGCATAAACATGAAACCACCAGTAATCGTAGATGCGGTAAGGCTTTTCTATTTCGTAAACAACCTCATCAAGCACATTGATTCCCCTGCTGTCCAGAAGCGAAATATGAAAATCATATTTGCCCGAAGGAATGTTTGAATAAATTACACTTGCGAGCTCATTCTGAGTCATTACATTCGGGTGTTCATCAATTCCCTTCATATAAAGGCTGATAAAAGGATTATTAATAGAATAATTTATAATTTCCGGATTCACTTCTATACTGTCGCTGTCTCCGGAAATAATAAAATGACGGTCTCGTGGAACCGAATATCTTTCGCCGTTAACAATTACACTTTTAAGCTGCATTCTGCAGGAACGGTCAATTTTGTCGTAAGAATCGAGGTTTAATACAGATGCACCGCTGTCGCAGGAAAGATAAAGATTATTATTTTCATCAATATAGTTCCAGGAATTTGCAGTAAGAGAGCCTATAAGTCCCCGCTTAAGATCCAGCAGAATATAATCAACCTTATTGCCTGAAAGAAGTTCATCCCGGCTAACAACAAAAATTCCTGCAGAACCAAGAACAAAAATATCGCCGTCTTCCCTGACAACAAGGTCATAGTTATTTGAATAAGGAAAATTGGAAAGATGCCTGATTGAAAAATCTTCATTCATATAACAGATGCTGTTACTTGTAATAAGATAAGTTCCGCCTGTTGCATTTTTTCCATCATAATCATTTACCGTTCGCAAAACTACATTTGATGTAAGACCCTCTGAACGGCGAATCAGCTTTTCAATTTTTTGATTTTTGATGATGGCAATTCCGCCGCCGTCTGTTCCGGCAACAAGAATTCCATCAGGTCTTTCTGAAAGTGTAAGCACTACCTGATTTTCAAAACCATCTTCCTTGGTAAGGCGCTTTGTTACGACTCCATCCTTAAGGAAGGTGATTCCTTTTTTACCTGCAGCTGCAATAGTTCCATCTGAAAGCTCAAGAAGAAGGCGGAACTGCTGGCCTGTTGTAGTTTCATATTCGCTTATGCGGCCGGACCGATCCATGCAGTAAAGGCCCTTTGTGTAAGTACAAACCCAAAGGCGATTTTTACTGTCTATCATAAGGCAGCGGATGCGAAGCTTTTTCATTTTCCTGGTAAGTTCATTTTCTTCGATGGTTCCAGTCTTTTCGTCAATCATAGAAAGGCCATCATCCGTTCCAAAATAAATCTTACCGTTATATTTTATAACAGAATTTACTACGGCTTCTGCGAATCCTGCTGAAAGATAAATTTCATCAAAGGCAGAATCGCACATTTTTAAGAGGCCCAGGCGGGAAGAAGAAAACCAGAGATTACCCTGGTAATCAACTATCATATTATCAATAGAGTTATTGAAAAGGCCTGTATCCATCATATTAAAAACTGTCTGGCTGGAAGCAGCAGAGCTTTTGCTCAGTTTTTTATAATCAATGTAAGCCGCGCCCGTGTCTGAACAGAGGAAAAGTAAACCTTCATTAAAGACAAGCGAATTGATGTGATTTAATGGGCTGCAATCAATTACTTCTGTAAGTTTGACAGGTTCAACTTCATCATTATCAATTGTAAAAACATAAAGCTGATTATTCTCACCTGCCGCATAAAGTTTTCCATTTTCATCAAAGGCGGCAGAAATTATTTTTGTTTCCTTCAAAGGAATTTCGCTAACCAGCTTTTCATTCTGGCACAAATAGATTTCACCATTGGAAGCAACAGCAGCAATCAGACCTTTACCATTGGAAGTAAGTCTTACCGCAGAATAAACCTCGGGAATTACAGCCCTAATTCCTGTTTTCCAGCCTTCATCTGTTTTATAAGGCTCTACAACTGCAAGCTCCGCTGTTGTTCCAATATAATAAACTCCGTTTCCTGCACTGGTTATACAACGGATTGAATCTGCAGGAAGTCCGTCTTTTTCGGTACATACACAGGCAATCTTTTCGTTCTCTATAACAGAAAAACCATTGTCGTTAGTACCTACTAACAGTTTTCCATATTCATCAGCATAAAGGCAGCGCACTGTTTTTATTGAATCGTATTCATTCATCAGGCGGAACTCTTTTCCGTTGTGGCGGTAAAGGCCCGCATAGGTTCCTATCCAGAGAATGCCATCCAGTGTGCTGGCAATATCATTTGCCTCGCCGCCCGGAAGTCCGTTTGTATTATTGTAAATTGTTCGGATATAGGTTCCAAACTTTTTTGATTCAGCTTCTGTTTTTGCAGGAAATAAAAAGGACAAACCCGCTGCAAAAAGAAGCGCAAACATTTTTGTTACATCAATTGTTTTCTTTTCATCATAATTATCTTTTTGAAGTACCAGAAACTTTGGAAGATATTTTTTTACACGTCTGTAAAGCTGAATAAAAAGAAAGAGCGCACCCATAGTAATAACCTTGTCTGCAAAGTCCACATAGAACTCACCAAGCAAAGCCCTGATCCAGCCCTTTACTTCCCAGAACTCCAGCATCTCAATAATTCCATCGCCCCAGTAATTGCCGGTCTTACCACCATAGAAAACCTGATTAAGAATGGTAGAAATTACAACACAGACAGCCGTTACCATAACACTTAGCGACATAGTCTTAAAAAGATTTTTCATCCAGCCCCGTCGAGCACAAAGCCCAACTATAAGGCCAATACAAACACTGGTAATTGTATAAGCAAAAGAAACCGGATCAATAAAACCATAAATGATATTCGAAAGCGCACCAATGACCGCACCAAAAACAGGCCCGCCCACATAAGCCATCAAAAAGGTACCGAAAGAATCCATCCAGAGCGGCAGCCTGAAATGCACCGCAAAATCCTTCCCCGCAAGATTCACCAGCAGGCAAAACAAAGAGATAATCACAATCTGATATTTTTTATACCGATTCATAACATTCATATTTTCAAAGAAAACAACTTTAAAATTATACACCAAATTCCCCGCTTTGAAAATTTAAAAAGCCCCTCAAAATTTCTCAAAAAAATTTAAGTTTTTTCCAAAAAAAAGCCCCGTGAAACACATTTCGTGAAACACCTCTTTCCGAAAAAAACGGTCATTTAAATCGAATAAAAAAAACTTTTCATATAAGGAGAAAGGAAAGTATGAAAAAAATTACTTTAATGCTTTGCGCTTGCGCAATGGCGTTCGCTGGACTTCTGGTGTCATGTAATAATGGAGCAGAAGATTACATTAACACTACATCTGTAAGTAATACTTATTATTACAAAGTAACAGGTTCTTTTAAGGATGTTGAAACTTCTGGAGCAATTGCTGCTCCATCAACAGAGACAACAGAATGGACAATTGTAAAAGGAACAGCAGCAGTTTCTTGGACAAAGAGTGTAACAACAGAAGGTGATAGACCTATATATGAAATTTCTACAGATATCTATACAGATACAGTAGAAACAGTAGGATCTTCAACAACTTCTACAAAACATTTCAATGTAACAAACACTGGTTTACCATTCAGTGCAATCTATGAATTTGAAGATGGTTATTATGTTCGTATTGACAGCGGTATCTATTCAAAAGTAACTCTTGACGGAGACTTTGGTGACAGCTCTTTCACACTTTCTTATGACTTCACTGTAGATAACCTTGTAAATCCATCTACAACATCTGTAAATAAAGATCAGTATTCTGGAACAATTAAGTTCGAAGAAATTGCTGAATAATTATAAAAGGAGAAGAACAATATGAAGAAAATCAATTTGATTCTTGGTGCCTGTGCATTTGCTGCAGCCGCACTTTTTGCTTCTTGTAATAACGGAGCTAAAGATTTGATAAATGTAAGTGAAGTTAATAACAAGTATGCATATAACGTTACAGGTTCATTGACAACTAAAGAAAAATCGGGAACAACTGCTTCTACAACAGTAACAACAACAAAAGCTACAATTACAACAGCAACAGCTAATGTTTATTGGACAGAAGATGCTGTTGATGAAGGAAATTACGATACATATAATATCGAATTTAGTGGAAAGGCAGACTGGACAAAAACTGTAAAAGTAGGCGATGCTGATGCTACTACTACAAAACTTTCTAATGGATTTGGTAAAAGTTTAAGATTTGATAACGTTATGGATAAAATAGAGAACTTCCCTGGAACTTCAGGATATTATAATATCCCTGCAATTTTAGCAGACGATATTAATGATCCAGATGTTTGGGCTAATAATTATGCTGCTACATGGGACTCGTCTACTATGACTTATGATTGGCAGTGGTGCTCTAATGGAGGTACCGTATATCTACCGACTTATCATATCGAAGCTAGTGCTAACACACTTGAACTTAAGATTTACGAATTCGATGGTGATTATTATGTGTGGAATGACAAAGAGTTTGTAAAGCTTCCAGAAGATTCTTTTGATGGTGAATTCGGCGATAAAGAATTCAAGCTCAAATACACTACTACTTCAAGCACAAGACCTAACATGACTGAAGCTCAGAAAGAAGATACAACTTATGTTGGATCTACAGAAACAGCTTACGAATTCACATTCAAGTTAGTAGAAGCTGAATAATTCTAAAAAAGGAGAAGAATAATATGAAAAAGATTAATTCAATTCTTTGCGTATGTGTTATTGCTGCAACAGCATTCCTTGCTTCTTGTAAAAACACAGCAGAATATAATTTTGTTACTAGCACATCAACATACAACAGATACTCTGTAACAGGAACTTATACAGAAGTTGTAGCTAACAAGACTGTAGATTCAAATGGAACAGCTGGTACCAGCGATGTTACTGATACTACAGTAAGAACAATCACTTCTGGTGATGCTGAAATCTCTTGGACAGAATCAAAAGTTCTCGAAGGAAATATCAGCAATCAGTATACCATAGATTTTAAAAATCTTTATGGTAAAAGTCAGTCTAAACAGGACGTAGGTTCAACAGCAGGTACATTCTCACCAGCAGAACCAACAATCAACTACTTTGGAAGTGGTGCCGATTTCAAGCTTTACTTCAACAAAATTGATGACGCTTTCTTTATGAAAAATGATGATGGTGACTGGTCAAAAATTACTGTAACTGGTGACCTTGAAAGCGGTGAAGACTTTGACATTGAAGTTTCAACTAAGAAGACAGTTGACAACTTCGGTAACTCATACCGTGCTGAAGATGCTAAAGCTCAGAACATTACAACAACAACAAAAACTTACAAACTTTCTTTCAAGAACGCAAAGTAAGTTAATCTGAGCCAAAACTCAGTTTGTTAAAGAGCAAGGGCTGCCGGTTTCCGGCAGCCCTTCTTTATTGTATAAATATAACTAAATAATCAGTCGCTAAACTCTATGCCTTTACAAAAACTTTTTCCTGCAGCTCCCGAACCTTCTTTAGTGAAAGTCCTTGTGCATCTGCAATTTCTTCTGGAGAAAGCTTTTTCATTTTCAGAAGATTTATTGCACCTTCAATAGCTTTTTCAGAGCGGCCTTTATTTATGCCCTCGGTAAATCCATCTTCGTGCCAGATTCTTCTTTGTTCTTCTTCACTAACTTCTTCTAAACACATTCCGATTACCTCCGCCCTGTGAATTTTGAAAAAACCTTCCAGAAGATTTTCTTTAATTGCTTGGTCAACAGCTTTTTCAATTGCCTCTTTGTTTTCTAATCCTGCTTTTTTGTTCGCAGCGATCATAGAAGCATACCTGACATAATGATACAACGGAATACAGCCTTTGTTAAGTGCGGTGTTATGATTTGGATGAAGATTAATAATCGTAGCTGTCCATTGAAAATCCCCTGTTTCATCATTACTTAAAAAAGAATCAGAAAGCCTCATTTTCCATCGTTCCGACTGTCTTGGTCCCCCGTGATAAAAGACATAAAACTTTGGAGTAGGAATCATAATCCTTGTACTACTTATCAGATTCTTTTCATTTTTACTAAGATATTTCTGATACAGTATTCCAAAGTAAATGAATCCTCTTAGCGGCATATTCGGATTATAAGAACTCTGTTCTTCAAAGAGATTCATCTCTGTATCAACAAGAAATGAAATATCATTGTGCATTGTTATATAAACAACATTCTCTATAGTGTTGATTTCAAGCTCATCCGGATCTGTAAAATTTGTACCATTCAGCGCATTATAGAGTTGAAGCCTCCAGCGTTTACTTTGCTCTGTGTCTTTTCCAAAAATAAATTTGAATAGTCTGTCCTTATTTTCTGGATTAGGAACTGGCGTTACCTGATCTTCCATTTTCTTACCTCGCATAATTAAGTTTTTAGAAATATTCCTACACCATATAAATAGACTCAAGTTGATCATTTTACGCAGTTTTTTTTGAAGATTTTTCAACTTTTTTTAGAAGAAAAGTGTCAGAAATGAACAAAGTGAGTCTACTTTATATGAAAGAAAATGAACTGAAGGATGCTCAGCCCTTTTCTTTATTGGTTGGATTAGAACTTGTAATCCAATTTTTTTACACAAAATCTTTTTTGTATGTTATATTATTTATGGAGCGCTGATATGAATAATTATACTGAAGAAGAAAGGTCTAAAGACTTTGAATTCTTCAAAAATATCAATCAAGATTTCTTCTCTAAATATGGTCATAAATTCATTGGCATAAGAAATAGTCAAATAATTGCAAGTGCAGATGATATTCCGGATCTTGTAAAGAAAATGAATGAAAAATCTTATGAACTTGGATCATATCTTTTACAGGAATGTACTGGAGATGAATCTGCTTATAAAACAAAAATAATGAAACTGTTAATGAAGGTAAACTAAGTGTCTGATTTTAAAGCTTTTACCTACTGGAAAAACAACAATTGTAAACAAGCCTGCTGAAGTGGATGCTTAGATTTTTGTGATAAGTGATTTGGACGTAACGTGTTAATAGATGAAGGACTGCCCGGATGAAGTGCAGCCCTTATTTTTTTATGTAATTTTTTAATAAATATGTTATAATGTCCTTAGTCTGTACAAAAGTACAGCAATTGAAAGGTGGTATTATGAAAGAAACTGCTAAGAAACTACCAAGAAAATCAATGGGCGTTCAGAAGGCTTCTGCAAAAACCGGACTTTTAAGTGAAAAGAATCTCGCATATTGTGGATATAAGCTTGTTGGAAATAAGCTTATTCCAACAGGAAAGTATAATCCTGTTCCTTATGAGGGATTATAAGGTTTAATGTACACCGTAAAAAATAATCTAATATTCGGTTTTCATGGCTGTGATGAAACCCTTTGTAATCAGTTAGTAAATGGTGATATTCATCTGGATTACAGTGATAATGTATATGACTGGCTTGGAAAGGGCATGTATTTCTGGGAAAATGATCCGGAAAGAGCTATGCAATGGGCAGAAACAGCTAAAAAATATCCTCAAAATCATAAACAAAAAATAACTAAGCCAGCTGTTGTCGGGGCAGTTATTTGTTTAGGAAAATGCCTGGATTTTATGGAAATCGCAAATCTTCAAAAGCTAAAAGCAATTTATGATGATTTGGTTTCTCAAGGAATTGATTTGCCAGAAAACACCGGCAAAGATTTTTATAAACGTAAATTGGATTGTTTTTTAATTAACTCCCTGGTAGCTCAGGAAAAAGCTGCCGGAAACGAATACGATTCTGTTCGTGGAGTTTTCTTTGAAGGTAATGAATTATACAAAAATGCCGGCTTTCGTGAAAAAAATCATATACAAATAGCCGTAATTAATCCAAACTGTATCAAAGGTTATTTCAAAGTAAGATCCGTAAACACATCATTTCCAGAAGTATAAATTCAAGAATAACATACTATATTTCAGTAGCTAGAAAAAAGCAGATAGAAGTGAATGCAAATTTAATTTACTCCAAAGTTAATTACCCTAGAGCTAGTAATATTTCATAATATGTAGATTAACAACTGACAACAAAGGGCTGCCCATCCGGGCAGCCCTTTGTTGTGAATTACGCTCTAGTTAGATTAGAGTGATTCAGATGCTTTAAGAACGATTGTGTAAGTTGTGGTTGTTGTTCTGATATATTTGTCCTTAGCATCTTTTGTCTTAATACCAGATCTATCCTGTACTACAACATCTGTAAAGCTGATTGTTGTATCTTTTTCGAGGTCACCAGAAACCAGGTTGATGTTTCCGCTGTCGCCCTTGATATAATACTTATCATCCTGCTTGTAGAATTCCCAAGTTCTTGGAGATGAGACACGAACAGTAGTACCTAAGTTATCGTCATAAGAGTCATAACCAGTAATCTCTGCATCATCAGTATTAGTATCAACTTCTGCAGAAAAATCTCCATCATTTGTTTTTGATTTTGCTTTACCAGTTACACCACCATTAAGTTTAAGATTATAAGAAGTAAATCCATCTACTACTTCAGAATCTTTCCAAGAAATTGTTACAGTGTTCTTTGCTGATTTTGTATCAGCTGTGAACACATCTGTAGTTGTTATGTCATTATGAGTTACAGCATTTCCTGCAGCATCAGTTTCTGCGTCAGAAACTTTTACTACCTCTGTAAAGCTTACAAGGTCATAAGTATTTTCATAGTTCTCATATGTTACATCTACATATGTTTTTGCGCCGTTATCACAAGATGCAAAGAAAGCAGTGCAGGCAATTGCGGCTGCACAAAGCACTAAATTAATCTTTTTCATAATTTCTTTCTCCTTTTAGATTATTCTTCACCAACAAGAGTGAATGTGAGGTCATAAGTTGCAGATGTGTTATTTACAGCATTTGCATCTTTCTGTGCCTGAGTCATACGTCCATCATAAGCTGCACTTGAGTACTTGAATGTAAATTCATCATCTCCTATGTAACCATCAAATGCATCATCGGCACTTACCCATGCAGAATCTGCGAGTACATAGTAATCTCCGTCAATTTCACCGAATTCCGGAATTGAAAGAGCAGGAAGGCTATTAGCAGAAGGATCTGTTGTGTTTGTATTATCAAGAACATATTCAGTAGCTGTACCTGTTGCAGGAGTGTTTTTATTATATACAGAAATTTCTCCACCATAGATAAAGATATTATAAGAATTCACATTGCTTTCCCAAGCTTCATTTGTTCCTTCTGAAATATAATCATAAGATCTTTGATATCCATCATTCCAATTAGTTGAACCTGCAAATGCATCCTTAATTGTGTAAGTAATTTCCTGAGTATCTACTGCTGTAGTTGTACCTGATTTTTTTGTCATTGTTACTGTACCATTTACTTTGTAGATATAACGAGTTTCTGTATTAGTAACATCAATCTTTTCTACATTACCATTCTTACAAGAAACCATAAGACCTGTCAGTGCAACTGCACAGGCACAAAGAATCAAATTGATTTTTTTCATAATGTCTTTCTCCTTTTAATTATTCAGCGTCTACAGCTTTAAAAACGATTTCACCAGAGAATGTTGTTTTATCTGTTGCGCTTTCTGTGCTGTCATCTTTTACGAATGTGAACTTTAATGTATAATCTTCACCATCGAATTCTGGAGCTGATTCAAGTTTAATTGTATCAAATGATACACTGGAACCTTTAAGAGAATTATAGATATTATCCCAGCAAGATAAATAGTAACCATCATCAAGTTTATAAATACTAAAACCTTTACCATATGAATAATTATAAGTTTTTACAGCAGCTGCAGTACCATTTGTTACAGATCTATCACCTTTACCATCAAAGTTAATATATCCATAATAAACATTATCTTTATTCTGGTCTCTGCTATCTTTAATACTATTACTGATTCCACCTCTTCCCTTTGCAAGGGTATATACAGTAGTCTGTGTTGTTGTACTGTCCTCGAATTTCTCTGTTACAGTTCCACTAATGGCATATGCATAGTAGCTGCCACCTTTTGTTCCATTAATCCATTTCTCAGTGCCATTGCTACATGACACCAGAAGTCCAGCGAACGCCATTGCGCAAGCGCAAAGCATTAAAGTAATTTTTTTCATACTTTCCTTTCTCCTTATATGAAAAGTTTTTTTTATTCGATTTAAATGACCGTTTAAATCAAAGGGTATACGGATGACTCTCACGCTCTTAAATCTTGTTAACTTTAATAATACTATTGTAATTAAACTATGTCAAATAAATTTCAAGGAAAAATAACTTTAATGACTACCCCCCCCCCTCAACTTTCTTCTATATTATACATGTTTATTAATGATGATTTTTTGTGGGGGAAAATACTTAAAATTGCAGTTTTTGTAAAACGTTTTATATCACAAATGTTCAGGAGCAGGCTCGCTTACTATTTTACGAACCTCTTCTTCTGGCATTTTTAGAGATTTAGCAATGACTTCTATTGGAACTTTGTTAGCGTAGAAATTTCTGGCGGCTTCAATAGCCTTCTCCTGTTTACCCTGAATAATGCCGTCGCGGAGCCAGCCTTTGATACTTAATTCTTCATTAAATTCTGTAAGTAACGTCATCTTTACCTCCGCCTTCTGTTCTCTGATATAGCCTTCCAAAAGGTTTTGTTCACTTGCCCATTCTATAGCTTCGTCTACAGCTTTTTCTGTTTGCATGCCATTATCTCTGTTTTGTTTTATACGGCTTGTGAACTGTATATAATCATACAACGACTTACATTTTTTTTGAAGAGGTATATTGTAATCCTTATTGATATTTAACACACGGGCAGTCCATTCATATCTTCCGCTTTTATCTTCCTGCATAAATGCATCTGAAAGCTTCAGTTCATAATCTTCATCCCGGATGGTATCTCCATTGTAAAATACTACATAATTTGGATTGGGTATTTTTATAAGAGTACTGCTTGTAAGTTGTTCTTCTGCATTTATGAGAAACTTATGATAAAGCTGTGAAAAATAAAAGAAACCTCTCAGGGGCATATTTTGATTTGTTGTTCGCTGATGTTCAAAAAGTGTCATCTGTGAATCTACAAGAAATGACACATCATTATGCATCTTTATGAAAAGCACATTATCGAGCGTGTTCAGCATAAGTGCATCTGGATCAGTGTAATTTGTATTATTTAGCGCATTGTAAAGCTCGAGCCGCCAGCGTTTACTGCGTTCACTGTCTTTTCCAAAAACTGCAATGAACAGGCTGTCATAGATTTTGTGTTGAACTGTAAAACCTTCTGAATTTTCTTGAGTCTGAGTCATATTTAAACCTCTTTAATATAGTTTTTGGAAATTGTTTAAAATACCGACCAGCTGTTACCACCCGCCGGTAAAACAAATTCCTCACACTATATAAATAGACTCTCTTTGTTCATTTCTGACACTTTTTGGGAAAAAACTTTTAAAATAACATGATTTATGTTAGGCCTTATCAGTATGCGGTTTCTGGAGTTTTAGAACTTCGTCAAGTGGAAGGCCTGTGCAGCGGGAAACCTTTTCTGGAGAATCTCCTTCAGCTAACATATTAATTGCAGATTTTTCGGCTTGTTGATGTGCACCTTCCTGAAGAGCTTCGTATCTTATGTCATAATCATGCAAATTCACGGCTAAATAATCACTCCTGAGTTTTTCATTTTCCTTGAATTTTTCTACGAGTCTGGAAAGACGATTTGAAAGGTCATCCTGGCCAGGCTGGTTCGTGTAAATAATTGGAAAAATCTTTTAAAATAACATAATTTATGTTAAGCCTTATCAGTATGCGTTTTCTGGAGTTTTAGAACCTGATCGCGGGAAAGACCGGTCAACTCTACGATTTCAGAAACAGGAAATTTTTTACTGAGCATTTTGACAGCTGTTTCTTCGGCTTGTTGCTGCACACCTTTTTCGAGGCCTTTTTTTTCTGCATAGTATTCAATTGAATTTCTGTCACACTCGGCTTTGTATAGGGAATTCTGAACATACCAGTTGTCGTCTGCTTCGCTCATGCGTTTTACAATCTTTTCTGCCACCATAATTCCTTTGTCACTCCTGACAAGTTCGCTGATATAATCAGCATATTCTTCATTGTCTACATAACTGAAAAACAAGCCCCATTTTTCGATAGGCATTAGTTCTTTAATCGGTGTGCCAAGTTTATTTCTTATTGTTTGTAAATCAATAAAAATAATGTTTTGTCTATCAGTAAGGGCTGAACCAGATTGATCTTTCATAGTATACCATGCTAGTTCTTTGTTGTCATCTTCGTTATAGTGAAAGTTAAGAATGGAAATCTAAAAAATCCTACTTCTGATTCCTTCCGTAGAAAAATGAGCTGATGTAGGCGGTGGCGAGGCCGATGAAGATTGAGAGGCCTATGAGGTGGACGGGTTTGAAGGAGCTGAGGGCAAGGGCGCCGAAGGAGATTATGGTGGTTACGAAGGAGACCATTGTGGCAAAGGGCTCGAGGATGGAGTTTTCGTTTTGTGACGCGGTGGTTTCGTTGGACATGGTGGTTTCGTTTTGTGACGCGGTGGTTTCGATACACCCGCTGCGCGGGCACTCAACCACCGGGCGTTTTTCGTTTTCCATCATATAGATGATGTAGTCGAGGCCCAGGCCGAAGACAAGAATAAGGCCTGTTACCGAGAAGAATTCCATATTTATTTTGCAGATTGCAAAAACTGCTACTACAATCAGGATAATTAAAAAAGGAACGGAAATGATTTTTAAGGCCTGCTTCCAGCTGTAAAAGAAGCGGAGCATTATGAACATCAAAACATATGCAATTATAAAGAACTTGAAAATCATAATGGTGAGGCTGTCCAAGTCTGCGCTTATATCCTGGGACTTGCTTATAAAATATACGTTATCATCCTGTTCTGCTAATGAACGGTAGTTAGTATAATCTGTAACCTTTGTTGGCAGCATTACTGTAAAGTATTTTCCATCAACCTGACCAAGCCAGGCAGAAGAGATTGCTGATTCTATAAAAGACGGAATGTTTCCATTTTCAAAAGAAACAAAGGTCTTTCCGCTTTCTTCATAATCTTCCATTAAGTTTTTAAGCGCAGCTGATGTTTCTGCTTCATCAAAACCAAGATTCAAAAGCTGGTCACCGGCATTTTCCATCAGTTTTTTATAGGCCTGGCGGGATTTTTTCTGCACTGCCTGTGACGGAACAAAGCTTGATGTACTTACATAGCCAATCTGGCCGCCTGTCATATTTTCGAATTTGCGGCGAAGGGCTTCTTCATTCGCCAGTGCCTGGTCTTCCGTTTCTCCGCTGACAATGTACCAGCCGCCAGGGGTATACTGAATTACCTGCGATGCTGTAATTTCATCCTGAAGAAGGCGGCCTTTCATATCGTAAAGGGTGAGAAGGTTGTTTTTGATTTTTACATTTTTGTGACAAATTAAAATCGAAAGAATGGCAAAAACAAACAGGGCTATAATTACACTTCTGCCTACCCACTTCTGCTCAAGTCGTCTGATAACTTTTGCAAAGCCTTTTGTAAAGCGGACCTTACCTCTCTGGGCGGGCAATTTGATATATGGATAAACTGCAACTGTTGTAAGAAAGGAACTTACAAGACCTGTGAGACAGAAAAAGGACATCTGTTTAAGAATTGCAAAGGGGGCAAAAAGCAGGATTGCAAAACAGATTCCTGTTGAAATAATGGCCATTAAGAGGCCGGAAAAAATATGATTTCTGATTTCGATTCCAGATTTTAATTCTGTGTTGGCAGACCAGTGGGTAAAAAAATGCAGGCTGTAGTCTATGCAGGAACCTATAAGCGAGGTGCCGAAGACCAGGGTGATTACGTGCATTTTGTGGAAGACTGCAAGAGTTGCAAGCACGGCAACTCCCAGTGAAATTAAAATTGAGCCTACGGAATAGGCCAGAGGCTGCAGGGAACGGAAAATGAAAATTAAAAGAATTATTACTGCCAGCATGGAAAGGCTTGCAATTATTGAAATTTCCCTGCTGGCAGAATTAGAACTTTCGTGGCTGTGAAAAGGAGTTCCCGAGTAGACAAATGTTGCATCAGGAAATTCTGCTGTGGCCGAGTAAATTTCTGTAATGGCATTGTTTTTTGAGGCCAGTTTTGCTCCCTCCCGGCTTAAAACTCCCCTTATCATTACATACCATTTTCCCTCGAACTTTGAGGCAAGCACTCCGTCTTTTACACTCATGGCGGTTCCGGCATTCTGGACTGCAGTAAGATAATTCTGCAGGTGATGTTCGGTAAGTAAAAAGGGGTCGCTGTCCAGATTGTCTAGGGGAAGCATTGTAAAACCACCGTAGGCTTTTGAAAGGGCTTCCATGGCAAAGTTCTGAGCACAATCCGGGCTTGTCAGAATCTTGTCTGCTGTTTTTTCATCAATAAGAAAGGAACGGTATTTATACAGAAAATCTGTTATTTCGCCCATGGAACTTACATCGTTATAAAGCGAAAGAGATTCAAAATTATGGCTGTCTTTTAGCCTGTCATAAACCGCTTCTGCAACCTGCTTTGCCTGAGCAAAATCTTCGCTGGCGACAAGTACAAAAACATTCTGCGATGTTACAGTCATCATTTTTTCATCTGCCTTTTTTACTGAAGCCTTTGAAATGCTTTTTGGAACAAGATTAAAAAGGTCTGAATCTATGCTGATTTTTCCGTGAAAAAATATCAGTGAAAAAATAAAAAAGGCAAGGATAAGCAAATGATAAAAAATCCATGCGCCCAGGAGTTTTTTTTGAGAAAGATTTATCAGCCTGTTCATAAATTACTCCCAGAAATCAAAAAAGTTATACCACTGGTATGGATAGAGAATGCAGTACTTTTCCAGGCGGGCTACAAATTCACCGCAGCACTGAATAATTCGGGCCTCTCGTTCTGAGCGAGGGCAGTTAAAATCTGTATGGCATTTTTCTATATAAACGTTCTGCTTTGGATTAAAGATTGAAAGGCGGCTGCGCAAACCAAACATAAAATATACTGGGGCTTTTAAAAGGGCTGCAATTAAAAAGACTCCGTATGGGAATGGTGCATCCTTTCCAAGAAAGCTGATTTTTAAATTCTTTTCTTTTAGTGCAACTGAGGTTCTGTCACCCGCAATTACAACCAGAGAGCCGGCTTCTATCGCATCCATTAAGGTTACGATTGAATCGGGTCCTATGTCGTTTGAATTTATTACATTAAACGAAACTTTTGGATTTACACTTTTAAGGGTTTCAGAAAAATTACGGTTTACATCCATATCCATTACAACATAAACAGGAACCTCGCGGCCTACAAGCTGTTTGTTATAATCTGAAAGACTTCGCAGCAATTCCATGTTGCCCAGATGCGATGTAATTAAAAGTGCTCCTTTTCCAGAGCGGAGTAAATCAAGAATATTTTCTACATCATCGTTATGATATTGTATGCGGTCGAATTTTATTTTTCCGAGCCAGCCTTCCATCTTCTCCAAAACACAAAGAGAAAAAGAACGCATCTGTCTGTAGGCGCTGATTCTTGGCGGGATTTTTCTTCCCGTAAATTCACGAAGCTGTTTCTGATAAGTTTGACATGCCTTTCTGGCATTTTTATTAAAAATATAATAGAAAAAAGTTACCGGATAAATAAGTGAGCGAACCATAAAACCCGGTGAATACTTAAATAGAACCAGCAGCAGCTTTAGCGGTCTATTTGTTTTGATGACTTCTTTTTCTTCGGCCCAATGTTTGTGTTCTTCGCTCATTTGCCTCTTGCCCCTATGCTTCTTTTTATCTTTCTAAAAATAAGAACAGGTGCACGAAGTATGAGTTCCAGGCAAAGTCTTGTGTAAACCCAGGAAATACGTACTGTATCTGTAAAATAATTATAATTAGAAATTCCGTCTGCAGGATAAAAAACTTTTACGGGCTCCGAAATTACCGGAACTCCGCGCCAGTACATTCTTACCAGCACTTCTATATCAAATCCCATGCGGGCGTCTATATAAAGTGAATGCTTGTATACATTCAAAAAATCTTCTACCGGATAGATTCTAAAACCTATCATTGCGTCTTTAATATCCTGCGAAAGGGTAACCAGATGAATCCAGCCGTTGGCAACTTTGCGGCCTTTTACTCTTTTCTTTGGTGCGCTTGCATCGTACTCCGGGTAACCGCAGATTATTGCATCCGGATTCTGTCTGGAAACTTCAAAAAAACGGGCTGCTTTTTCTGCATCGTGCTGACCGTCGGAATCTAACTGCAAGATATGGGTAAGGCCCATTTCGTGAGCTTTTTTAACGCCGGAAACCATTGCGAGGCCTTTACCGCCATTTTTTTCTCTTGTTACTAAAGTAACCAGAGAATTTTTTTCTGCAACTTCTGATATAAAGCTACGGTTTTCTTCATCATTTCCATCATCAACTACAATAATCGGAAAGCCGAATGCAGCAATGCTGTTTACAACTGTCTGAAGAGTAGAACCGTGTCTGTATACTGGAATTACAAAGCCGAATTTCATTTATGCAGTAACTTCCTCGAGCACAGCAAAGGAACCAGATGAATAAACCTTTCCTTCTACATTTGCGTCTGCCATATTAAAGCTGACAGAAGACTTGTCTCTTTTATAAGTAAGCTCCAGATGGATTTTTGTACCTGGTTTGATTGGTGCTGAAAATTTTATTCTTTTGATGTTTGGAACATAACGCTGGGTTGAAAAATATTTTCGCGAAAAGCGTGTGATTATTTCAAACTGGGCAACTGCCGGAAGCAGCTTGTACTGGGGAAAGTGTCCGTCGAAAAAATCGCTGGTGGCTGGGATTGTAAACTCAAGGGCGATTTTGCTTTCGTCGCGGCTAACTACAACCTCGTTGTCTATGTCGTGATTATTAAAAATCATATTGTCCTCCTGATGATGTGGTTTCGATACGCCCTTCGGGCTACTCAACCACCATCTTTAATCGTCTTCGGGCTACTCAAACAAAGCCATTATCTCAAGCTTATGTTTCTTTCCCTGAACGTCGGTTGGGAGCTTGTCCATAAAACGCCATTTTTTTGGAATTACTACATTCTCAAAATATTTCATAAGGAAGTCGTGGAACCAGCGGTTTATCATAAACTTTTCTGTGTCCTTAAACTGCTCGCGGCCCTTTGCGTTGAGTACGACTGCGGCTGCAAGATACTGACGTACATCGTTGCTGAGGGCAACTACTTTTACATCTTCTACAAGGCCGCTTTCAAGAAGACGGGCTTCTACCTCGGTCATAGAAATGCGTTTTTCTTCTATTTTTACTATTGAATCTGAACGGCCTTTAAGAATAAAGCGGCCGTCTTCGTAAATCTCTGCAAGGTCTGCTGTGGCAAAGCCTTCCGGATTTTTAATGTATGGCGAAATAATACGGATACAGCCGTCATCTCCCAGCCAGATTTTTGCATTGTCAAAAGGTGTCCAGACCAGCTTGTCTTTATTCTGCTGGCGGTAGGCAATTCCAGAAGTTTCTGTTGAACCATAAACTTCCAGCGGACAGAAGCCGAATACCTTTTCTGTCTGAAGGGCAAGTTCCGGAGATACAGCACCGCCGCTTGTGAAAATCCAGACCTTTTTCATATCGAGCTTTTCTTCTACTTCTACCGTACGTTTAAGGAAAGCTGGAGTTGCAATGAGAATATAACTAACATCCGTTAGTTTTTCGAACTCTTCCGGGAACTCTACTCTGTGGCGGCGGAAAGGAGTGCCCAAAGTAAATGGCAGGGAAATACCAAAAAGGAAGCCGTAAATGTGGTGCTGGCTTACTGTTGTAATAAGCTTACGCTCTGTAAATTCCTGGCCCCACTTTGAAATTATAAAGGCGTTATCTTCTTCGAACTCCTTCATGCGCTGAGGAACTGCCTTTGGCTTTCCTGTGCTGCCTGAAGTAAAAAGGAAGATTCTTGTTTTTTCGCCGTCTATTGCAGGGGTTGTGCGGTACTCTGCCTGGTCTGGCTGAGCTGCCTCTTCTATCACTTTTTGAATTGAAACTGCATCTGCAATTTCTGTTTTCTGGTCTGTAAGAAAAGCCATTCCAGGTTTACGAACATCGGCCATAAAATTCTGGCTTATATTTTGTGTAAGGTAGGCAGCCTTCTGACACTGCAAGAGGGCAACAAAGGTACAAAGGAAATACCAGTAATCTTCGCAGTGAAGTATAAATTCATCTGCACCAGTGGCCTCAATAAAACGACGCATTTTTGCTGAATCAATTAAAAAATCTTTCCAGGTTTTATAGCCGCCTGATTTACTTCCTGTCCATGTGTCTTCGTAACACATAACATAGTCATCTTTGCGTGAATCTGCATTAAACTTTGTAATTGGATAAGCTTTAATCATTTTTGCATCTACCAGTTTTCTGATTATAAATTCTACAAGGAACAAAGTTCCCATAAGCACATAAGAAATGCCGCCATTGTAAACTGCCCAGACTTTTCTGGCCTGATCCGGACTAAGACCGAACAGTTTATCTGCAAAGGTTGTAAGGGCCGCTGCGCTTCCATTCAGAATAAAAAAGCAGCACCATACAATCGTTACCTTTTTACAGTATAACTTAACTTGATTTTCATAGGAAGAGCCGGCAATTGATTTGTCTGCAAGAGTGGCAAATCTGAAAATAATATTTGGCTCGAGAAAAAGTGTAGAGCCAAAAACTACAAGAAGCGTTGCGTTTATTACAACAGAATAGAGCTTAAGGAAAAACTCTTTGCCGGTAAAAAAACAAAAAAGACCAGCGGCTAAAAAAAGCAGGGAACTTAGAAGCGGCTTCCAGTCCAATGCACTTTTTTTATTACTGGTCTTTTTGCTTCCTGTAGCGCTTAAAAAGAATGCAGCTGCCAGTGCTACTATGCACAGGGAAAGAATCTTTGTTTCTACTTTTAATACTACAAGTAATGTAAAAACAAGAATTGGATAAATGGCTGCAATCACATAAAAAAGCGCCTTAAGGAATTTTTTCATTAGTCTTTAGTCACCTTATGCCATGTAAGGAACAAGGGCGTCTACTACATCCTGAACTGTCTTTACAGTCTTGAAAATTGACGGATCAACATTTCCCTTATCTGCAGGCATAAATTCCTTCATTTTTACGATAAGGTCGATTGAATCGATTGAATCTAAATCTAGATCATCTCCAAGAAGTGCATCCGGAGTGATATCTCCTTCATCAAGTTCGAACTCTGAAACAAGGATTCCCTTAAGTTTTTCGAAAATTTCGTCTTTTGACATACAAAACCTCGTATATAAAGATTATGCTCTCTGAGCCGCAATATATTCGGCCAATGCATTTACTGAAGCAAAATGCTTCTTATTTTCTCCGCTTTCTGCAGAAAACTTTACTCCGAATTTTTTCTTTAATGCAACGCCAAGTTCAAGTGCATCAATAGAATCAAGACCGAGTCCGTCTCCAAAAAGCGGTTCTGAATCCACGATATTCTCCGGCTTAATATCTTCAAGCTGAAGGGAAGAAATTATTACTTCCTTTATTTCGTTTTTCAACTGATCCATAAATCATTCCCTAAAATAACAAATTTAACGTAGAAAATTAGCACTATTTTATTGAATAATTTTAATAAAAGCAATAGAAAGATATATTTTTACAGAAATGCCTTGAAAACTTTGACATATATTGCGTTAATTTGCAGTAAATTGTCACCTTCTTGAAAAAAGCACTAATATACTATAACTTTATGTTATGGATAAAGCTTATTTTGACATTAACAAGTACAAAAAAGACGACCTTCGTGCTGTAGACGCAAAGTTTGAAGCTCAGAAGATTGCCTTTGCCCCGCTGGCTTTTCAGGCTATAAAAGCCATGATAAACCTTGGTCTTTTACAGGCAATAGAAGATGCCGGAGACGAAGGTATTAACCGCGCCGCCCTCGCAGAAAAATGCGGGGTTTCTGAATATGGTGCCGGAGTTCTCTGCGAAATGGCTCTTGGAATGAATGTCATTAAGCTTACTGAAGATTCTGAATCTGACCCTAAAAGTGAAAAATATAAACTTGGAAAAACCGGCTGGATGCTTCTGGAAGATGACCTCACCCGCGTGAACTTCTGGTTTACAAATGATATCTGTTATCAGGGTGCCTGGGATCTGGAAGAATCTGTGCGCAAGGGTAAGCCGGAAGGTCTCAAAGTTTTTGGTGATAAATGGGTTACTGTTTACGAGGCTCTTTCTACCCTGCCCGACCAGCCTAAAAAATCATGGTTTGAATTTGACCATTTTTATTCTGATATTGCCTTCCCGGAAGCTCTCCCTATTGTATTTGCTAAAAAACCTAAACATATTCTGGACATTGGGGGAAACACCGGCAAGTGGTCTTTAACCTGCTGCCGCTACGACCCTGATGTAAAAATGACAATCTGTGATTTGCCGGGCCAAGCTAATGTTGCAAAGCAGAATGCCGCAGAAGCAGGCTTTGCAGATCGTGTAGACTTTAGCATGGGTAACGTACTCGAAGAGTCTACAAAGCTGCCGGCCGCACCGGACGCTGTATGGATGAGCCAGTTCCTGGACTGCTTCAGCCTGCATCAGGTTACTAAGATTTTACGCAAGGTATACGAAGCAGCTACGCCAGAAACAAATGTCTGGGTACTGGAACCTCTCTGGGACAAGCAGAAGTTTGAGGCAAGTTCTTATTCTCTTATGGGAACTTCTCTTTACTTTACCTGCATTGCAAACGGCAACAGCAAGATGTACCGCTACCAGGAGCTGGTAGATGCAATTGAAGAAGCAGGCTTTAAGCTGGACTGCGCACACCACAATCTGGGAAGTAATGCATATTCGCTTTTGTGCTTCAGGAAGAAATGAAAGAATTATATATATCTGACATAAGCAAATGGGCTCCCGGTCTTGCAGACGATGAAGGTCTCTGGCAGAAGTGGGCTCGCGGTGATGCTCAGACAAAAATTGAACAGATTAAAGAATCTCCAAAGCTGGAATACACAGACCCGCTCTTCCGCCGCCGCCTTTCGCAAATTACAAAGATGACGGTGCACGTAATTCATAATCTTCTTGAAAAAACTCATATTAGCCCGGAAACAAAACTTGTTTTTATTTCCCTGCGTGGTGAAATTGAAAGAGAATTTACAATCAATAAAGGTATAATTGAAGACGGAATGATTTTGCCTGCAGGTTTTTCGCTTTCTGTCTTTAATACTCCTATTTCTTCTGCGACCCTTGCCTTCGGCTTAAAAGGCGGGTATTCTGTTTTATATCCTTCTAAGAATGATTTTAAGCAGGCATTTATGGCAGCCGCTGCTCCTGTTCTGGCGGGAACAGAAAAAGAAATTGTTCTTGTTTATGCAGATGAACTGGTTCCAGAATTTTATGGTAATAAAAGGCCTTCTGAAAATATTCCTCTGGCCTTTGCCTGCCTTATCAGTTCTGAGAAGAAAAATAATGGTGTTATAATAGAAGATTTCTCGAATGTTGGAAAATCGCCGGTTGACTTCCTGCGCTTTTTATTAAAATAGAAATATAGTAGGATAGGATTAATGAGCAGACAGGAAGTGAGTTATAAAAGCAAACTGCCAAAAATCAAAAATATTTTCTTCTACATGTATGGCTGTATTTCTAAAATACTGGCTATGTTCTGGTTTGGCCTTGGTGCTGTAATTCTTGCTCTTTTTGTTTTTCCCTTCATAAGGCTTTTTACTTTAGCTCATAAAGATTTTGGCATTATTGCCCGCGCTTATGTTTCTCATACCTTCAGAATTTTTCTTGGTTACCTGCATATCTGTAAGGTTTCTATCCTAAAAGTAGAGAACATTCCTGAATTCCACAATATTCACAGTAAAATTATTATTGCCAATCACCCTTCACTTCTGGATTTTGTATACATTATGGCTCTGGTTCCAAACTCTACCTGCATCGTACGCGGTGGTCTTACCCATACTCCCCTTCGCGGAGTAATTAAGCAGGCTTACATCACTAATACAACTGATTTTGATGATGTACTTGCTGAATGCAAAAAGCTTACCGACAAGGGCTGTAACGTAATTGTTTTTCCGGAAGGAACCCGTTCGCCGCGAGTTGGACAGAACAATTATAAAAAAGGGGCTGCCAGAATTGCTCTTTACTGTGGCTGCGACGTTCAGCCTATGTTTATCGGTGGCAGCGATAAATATGGTCTTGGTAAACATGATCCTCTCTGGTCTTATAATCATGTTGAATCCTACCTTTATGATATTAAGATGCTGCCGGTAATTCCGGTTAATCAGTATAAAGAACTTTCTGAACCTATTGCCGCAAAACATCTTACAGAAGAGATGGAAAAGGTTATTCGTGCAGCCGGTGATGAGTATGGTAAAACCTACACTGGACTTACGCTGAATAATTACTAAAAAAAGGAACACTTTTCCCCGCCTCAACTGTTATACTTAATGACAGGATAATTTGTACAATGAAAACTTTGTCGATGGATGATTTTGATAATCTATACCGCCAGTACGGTCCTATGGTACTCCGACGCTGCCGTTTTATTCTTAAAAATGAAGAAAAAGCGCTTGATGCCATGCAGGATGTATTTGTTCGCCTTATTGAAAGAAAGGAAAAGATAAGCAACGTGTGTTCCAGCCTTCTTTATACTATGGCAACAAATATCTGTCTGAACAAGATACGCTCAGACAAACTGCGAAATGGTCCGGAATTTGATGTAATTGCAGAAATTGTGGAAGATAGCGCAAGTTCTGAAGGAACAGAAAAAATTGAAACTTCTATTCTTCTGGACTGCATATTTTCTGAAAGGGACAGCAAAGACAGGCAGATTGCAATTTTACATTATGTAGACGGATACACTCTTGAAGAAACATCCCAGAAAATGAAAATGTCCGTTTCCGGAATCAGAAAGCGTCTGGAAAAACTTAAAGAATATGCAGGAGGAAGGTATGGCAATTCCAACTAGAATTTTAGAGGAAATTAAAAACTCTGAAGTTAATGCTGAAAACTTCTACTCAATTTATGGAAAAGAAAACATCGAAGCCGCTTTAAAGGACCTCAAAAAATCGGATGAGGAGATTTTAAATACCTATTCTGTAGAGTCTATGAAGGCAGCCGTAGCCGGAAAGCTTGCTGCCGGCAAGCTCAAGACAAATAATATCGAAAGCCGCCCGGCTGCAAATATCTTAAGATTCCCGGCTGCCAGATTTATTACTTATGCCGCTGCTGCGGTTCTTCTTGCCGCTATTGTTATTCCGGCTGGACTTAAGAATTCTAAAATCGCTGCAGCCAATGCTCCTACAGAACGCATTAAGGGTAACGCTATAGCACCTGCTTCTGCAGACCCTCAGATTAAGCTTTACCGCCAGAAGGGCCGGGAAATTCAGGCTTTAAGCAACGGAGACTTTGCCCATTCAGGAGATGTAATTCAGATTACATACAATGCCGGCACAGATGAATATGGTGTTATTTTTAGTGTAGACGGTAACGGTAACATTACCCGCCACTTCCCAGAAAACAGCTGGCAGGCTGCTCACCTGGAAAAAAGCCCGGAAGAAACACCGCTCGACTTTTCTTACGAGCTGGATAATGCACCAGACTTTGAATGCTTTGTTATGGTAACTTCTAAAAAAGAGTTCTCTCTGGAAGACATTGAATCAAAAATCAAAAATAAAACAGATATTGATTACATTACAAAGCTTTCTTATTTGCCTAAGAAAACAGAAGGGGTAACTTTTACCCTCGAAAAGTAAAGCAGCTATTTACATTAGTTTGAAAAGGATGGAGAAAATGAAGAAACTGATTTTTATTACTGTAGCCCTGCTTTCATTGTCACAGATTTTTGCGGCTGCTGCAGATGATAATGCCAGCGGTGTAGACAGATACGCAGTTTATATTGGTTCAAATAAAGGTGGAAAGGGACGCGAAGAGCTTTTATATGCCGGCAGCGATGCTCAGAATTTTAAGAAGGCTATGTCGGAAATTGGCGGCGTAACTGAAGATAACAGTTACGTTCTCATTGACCCTTCAAAAGAAACAATTGATCAAACCTTAAATAATATCTCACGCAAAATTAATAACAGCCAGAGTCACGCAAAACGTTCTGAATTTATTTTCTATTATTCAGGACATTCTGATGAAAATGCATTGCTGCTTGGAGATATTCCTTATGATTATTCTTCTCTTAAAGCAGCAATTACAGAAGTTCCAAGTGATATTCACGTTGTAATTCTTGATTCCTGCTATTCAGGTAACTTTATCCGTACAAAGGGTGGCCAGAAGCGTAAGCCCTTTTTGATTGATGACTCTTCTGTAGTTACCGGCCACGCATATCTTTCATCAAGTTCTACAAACGAATATTCACAGGAATCTGATGAAATTGAATCTTCTTATTTTACTAATGCCATGATTACCGGTCTTCGTGGTGCAGCAGACGCTTCCGGCGACAACAAGGTAACTCTTAACGAGCTTTACTCTTATGCCTTCAACGATACTCTTTCTAAGACTGAATCAAGCAAGGCTGGCCCTCAGCATCCTAACTACAACATTACTCTTGTAGGTTCTGGAGACCTTGTTCTTTCTGATATTTCTACTGCAGAATCAATGCTTTCTCTTTCAAAAGAAGCAAAGGGTAAGTTTATTATCCGCGATTCAAACGGCAAATTGATTTCTGAAATCAACAAGGTTGCAGGCCAGCCTATTTTTATGGCTTTGCCGGCTGCCCAATATTCTGCAGTAATTATTGATGAATACTCTACAAAGCAGGGCTACTTCGTTCTGGAAAAAGATCAGGTTTATGTACTGGATCAGAATTCTCTTTCAACTATCAAACGTAAAACAAACAGAGTTCGCGGTGGTGAAGTAATTGATGATGATGAAATTCTTCCAATTGATGATCTTGAAGAAAACAGCCGCCGGGGTTCTCGACGCCGTTACGATACAGACAACATGGACGAACTCCCAGAACCGGAAGACGAACTGGGCATTGTAAGTGCTGAAAAAATCTTTGAAGAGCCATTTGATCCAGGCAGTATGAATATTTTCAGCCTTTCTGCTGTGCCTGGAGTTACATTGGTTGGTTCCGATAGTGATTCATCTTTGTTCTCTCTTGGTATTATTGGAGCAGCTGACAAAAATGTATATGCTCTTCAATATTCTTTATTATTCAACATTGTTTCTAACAATTTGTACGGTCTGCAGGATTCTGCTATCTTTAATATTGCTGGCCAGGTAAAAGGTGCACAGGTAACCGGACTTTTCAACTGTGCAGGTAATGTTTCAGGTATTCAGGCAGCTGGTCTTTTCAACACTGCAAAGGATGTAAACGGCGTTCAGGCTGCAGGTTTATTCAATACTGCTTCTAAGGTAAACGGTGTGCAGGCAGCTGGTCTTTTCAACTCTGCCCGCGAAGTAAAGGGAGTTCAGCTTGGTGTTATAAATATTGCTGATTCAAATGACGGTCTTGCAATTGGTGTAATTAATATTATTAAAGATGGTATGCACCACCTGGGCTTCAACTGGGATACAAACGGTATGTTTGATGTATTCTTCCAGAGCGGTACAAAGAACCTCTTTATTACAATTGGTGTATCAACCGACGCTAAAGAATTCTTCTCTGATAAGGATTGGGAAGATTCTACTCGAGTTTACTACGGTGGATTTGGTACTGAATTCAGATTCGGTTTCTCAAGTCTTGATCTGGAATTCCTTGGTAAGTTTGTTTACAACAGAAATGAATTACCTCAGACAGGAAGTGAAGCTTACGAATATAACTTTGGAGAACTCTTTATTCCATCCTTCCGTCTGACCTTTAATCCGATCAGCCTGAAGCATATTGATTTTAGCCTTGGTGCAAGCTTTGATATTCATAACTGGGGCTCAAATGACACTGCCTTCGCATACACATATCATCGCTTCGGTGATGATGAAGATGATACAACTGTACACCCGGCAGTGTTCATTGGCTTTAAGGTAAAATAAGGCTACTTGCTGAGCAGATTATTCAAATGCTTTACAAACTCAGCAGGTTCCTTCACTTCCATGCCGGCAATCATGAGGGCCTGAGTAAAGAGAACTTCTGAGATGTCGGCAATTACTGCTTCGTCGCTTGTATCCTTGAGGCGGGCAACAATAGGGTGGTCGCCGTTTACTTCAAGGATAGGCTTCAAATCAGGACCTGCCTGGCCCATTGCCTTCATCATCTGAATCATCTGATAGCTTGGATCATTTTCATCTACTACGATACAAGAAGGATTTTCGCCTGAAAGGGTCTTAGAAAGTTTTACTTCCTTAACCTTGTCGCCAAGAGCCTTCTTGATTTTTTCTGTAACAGGCTTGAATTCTTCTTCCTTCTTTTTAGCTTCTTCTTTATCGCCGCCAAGGTCTTCGTCGCTGCCAGAGCGGTTTACAGCCTTGAGTTCAAACTCGTTCTTATACTTACCGAAGCCTGGAATTACGATGTCATCAATATCATCATCCATGATAAGAACTTCAAAGCCCTTGTCTGTGTAAGCTTTTACAAGTGGATTTGCACGGAGGTTCTTTTCGTCGCTTCCACTGATGTAGAAGATTGATTTCTGATCAGGCTTCATACGCTGAACGTAATCTGCAAAGCTTGTGTAGTTTCCATCGCCTGTACCAGATGCATCTGTAGACTTAAAGCGAACGATTTCTGCAATTTCGTCGCGGTTTGCGTAGTCGCTGTAGAGACCTTCCTTCATAGGGCGGTTGAAGTTACGTACGAACTTTTCCCACTTTTCGATTGCTTTTTTGTCGTCGTCTGTGCGTTTGTCTGCTTCAACCTTCTTTGCCTTGTCTGCAGCCTCACCCATCTTCTTAAACTCGGAAAGAAGCTTCTTTACGCTTGAAGATTTAATATTGTCGAGGATGCGGTTCTGCTGAAGGATTTCACGGCTTACGTTCAATGGCAAGTCTTCGCTATCAATAATACCACGTACAAAGCGGAGGTAGCTTGGGAGGAGCTCGCGGTCATCATCTGTGATGAATACTCGCTTTACATAAAGCTTAAGACCGCTCTTATAATCAGCCTGATACATATCAAAAGGAGCTGTCTGTGGAACAAAGAAGAGAGTTGTATATTCCAGAGTTCCTTCTGCATGTGTGTGAACGTAGTGAAGCGGGTCCTGTCCGTCGTGGCCGAAGGTCTTGTAGAACTCGTTGTAATCTTCTTCCTTAAGCTCGCTCTTAGAACGCTTCCAGAGTGCAGATGCTGAGTTTACCTGGTCAATCTTGCTTTCGCTGCCGGTTTCTTTTCCCTTGTCATCATATTTTTTCTGTTCGTAGTGAAGATAGATTGGGAAAGCAATGTGGTCGCTGTACTTTTTAATAAGCTCTTCAATCTTCCAGCGGCTTGCAAACTCCTTGCTGTCGTCATTCAAGTGCATTTCGATTGCGGAACCAGAAAGTTCAGGCTTATCAAAACCATATTTCTTAGCGGCAGCGCTGTCTGATGCTACTTCTTCAATTTCGTAAGAGTTTGTACCATCACTTGACCAGTGCCAGATTTTTCCGTCGCCTGCAGCCTTGCGGGTGTAAACATCAATCTTTTTAGCAGCCATGAAGGCAGAATAGAAACCTACACCAAACTGACCAATGAGAGCCGAGTCCTTAGAAGCCTCCGCAGTGAGCTGCTCCATAAAGGCCTTAGTTCCTGAACGGGCAATTGTACCCAGGTTGTTAGTCAAATCCTCGTCTGTCATACCGATACCAGAATCCTGAACGGTAAGCACAGATTCCTTTTCATCAAAAGTGATGTCGATTCTTGGTTCGAACTTGATGTTCTTGAAAGCCTCGTCAGATACTGTAAGATACTTTAATTTATCCAGCGCATCAGAAGCGTTGGAAACGATTTCGCGCAGGAAAATGTCTTTATTGGAATAAAGTGAATGAATGATAAGTTTGAGAAGCTGATTTACTTCTGTCTGGAATTCGTATTTTGCCATTTTTAGCTCCATTTACCTTTAATGTTAACTTTAAAAATAATAACAAAAAGGAGCTTTCGGCAAGTATTATTTTACTTTTATAAACTCTTCCAGCGGATTACCGAAGATGTCTTTATTTTCTCCGTAGAAATAGTTTTTAGGACGAATCAGTTCCAGGTGATAATGTTTTACAGGCTCCTCGCCTTCTGCCGCTTTTTCTTCCAGTTCGGCTACAGAATAATAAAAATCACCCTGATAAAATTTTACCACAGCCCCAGACTTATACTGGCCTACAATTTCACCGTTCTCATATTTTACGCATTCGGCAAAATCAAAATCGATTTTTTTTGAATTGATTTTATAGTTTCCGGTCCACACCAGAATATTCGAAGAATCTGCATAAGAAGCGCGCAGCATAACACGGTGATTTGGATAGAGAATCAGGTGATGATAATAAAGCTTCATCTGATTATCGTAATTCTGCATAATCCATTCGCTGTCGTAAAAAGGGCTTTTCTTTTCGGAAAAACAGCCGGTAAAAAGCAAGGCCAAAATAATCAATATAATATAAGCAAACTTTTTCATCTTCCTTCCAAGGTTAATACAGCTTTTCGCCAAGCAGCCGCGCCGCAAGACTCACTGCCAGAATCGCAGTTTGATTTCGAAGATCCAGAATCGGATTCACTTCTACAATTTCCGCAGAGCAAACTTTACCGGTGCCCGCAATTTCTTCCATTAATAGCAGTGCCTCACGATTTGTAAGTCCACCCGGAAGCGGAATACCTGTTCCGGGCGCAAACATAGGGTCCAGCACATCCATATCAAAGCTTACATGAATAATATCAACTTTTTTGAAAAAATCCACAACCTTACCCACAACCTGAGCAAAGCCCTGGCGGTCAATATCGCTCATCGTAAACACGGTAACACCGGCCTGCTTCATCAAAAGCTTTTCTCCGGGGTCCAGGTCTCGTGAACCCACAAAGCAGATATTTTCCGGCTCCACCTTCTGGCCTTCAAAATAAAGATTTGTAAGCTCGCTCAAGCCCAGGCCCGCAGAAGCCGCAAGACACTCTCCATGAATATTTCCTGTCGGCGAAGTTTCAGCCGTGTTAAAATCACCATGCGCATCGACATAAAGGACACCAATCTTTTTACCCTGCTTCCTGGCAGTAGCAGAAAGGCCCGCCAGCGAACCAAGAACAACAGAATGGTCACCTCCAAGCACCAGAGGAAAGTCACCCTCAGAAGTGATAATTTCAACCTCAGAGGCAAGCCTGTTACAGGCTTTTACAATAGGCTTAAGATACTTGGCCTTTGGATTTCCGGGTTTTTCGTATTCCTGAGCCGTAAATTTTATGATATCTGTGTGGACATAGGTAGCATGTCCCAGCGATTCAAGCTTTTCTTTTAATCCCGCCAGACGGATTGCAGAAGGCCCCATGTCGGAACCGTGTCTGCTGGCACCAAAGTCCAGCGGCATCTCTAAAATATGAACGTTCATAACTGAATTTTAAGACAAAGAGATTATCGGGTCAAGCCCGATAATGACACAACAGTAATGCCCGATAATGACAACCGAAAAAATTCGCTTTTTACATCAATTTAGTTTATTATTAAAATATGGATACATTCGGATTTATTGCCGGAGAGATTAAACACTTTTTAGACCTTACAACGCCAATTCAACTGCAGCTGGTGGCTCTCTCATTTCTGCTTGTTCTGGAAATAATGTATTTTCACCGCAGAAGACTTCCCATTCTTTCTACCCGAACCTTTATAGGCATTTTAATTTTTTCCCTCGTGTTTATTATTGCAGACACCTCGGTTATTCTTGTTTCAAAGCTTCAGCTGCCAAGAAACTGGGGAATAAGACTAGCCAGCCAGCTGCGTCTTTATGCATATCTGAATCTCTCTTTATGCCAGTACCTCTACATAACCTTTCTCCAGGGCAGACGGCAGCACATTAACATAAAAGACGGGCTAAGAATATTTACTATTTATGGACTTGGAGTTATTTCAATCGTAAGTGTAAACTTCCTCACAAAAAATGAGCAGCAGGGATTTTTTGCCTACGATGTAATAAACCTTATCAACAATATCATTTCTCTTTTCTATGCCACAATGACCCTGATTGAAAGCCGGATCTTCTACAAGAAAAATCCGGATTCCTTTTTCCGGGGAAAAAGACGCTATATTTACTGGACCCTTGCCGTCTGGATTATCATAGTAGTAATTCAAATCATACAATCAAGAACGACAATTTCCAGCATCGGTGTTGCGGCCATGTGCTTTTTGATATATATGGGTCTGGAAACTCCGGGTAACTATATTGACCACGATACCGAAGCCATGAATTCCACTGCCCTGCGACTCTTTTTGCAGGACTATATCAGCCATAAAAAAGTTTTCTTTATTCTCAATATTGATATAGAAGATTATGATTCTATTGAAGAACAGTTTGGAGAAAATATAGCTACAGCCCTGATTTCAAAGGTAAGTGAGTTTGCACTAAAATCCTTTACCTTCCCGGTTTTTCATGTGGCTCCAAATTCCATTACTCTGATTGTGCCAAATAACAAACGTCTTGAACATAATTTTTATATTGATGTAATTTTAAAGCGCTTAAAGGAGAGACTGGAACAGGCCTGGTTCGTAGGAGAAAACAGCTTCTATCTTTCTTCCCACTGCGACTTTATTGTTTACCCTGATGATTTGAATACAGAAATTTCCATTCATGAATTTATGAGTCTTATTAATGAATGGCACTTTTATTCAAAAGACTTAGGCTTTGTCCGCCAGGCAAATCCGGATCTGGTAAAAAATCGAAAACGTCATAATAAGATTGTAAAGCTTGTCCGCGAGGCCATAGATACCGACGGAATAGAAATGTACTATCAGCCGATTTACGAAGTTCAGTCTAAAAAATTTACGAACTTTGAAGCTCTGGTCCGCCTTAAGGATAATAAAACCTACGGCTACATCAGCCCTGAAGAATTTATTCCTCTGGCAGAAAAACACGGCTTGATTATGAGGCTTTCAGACAGAATTTTTAATCAGGTTTTTGATTTTGTTGCTTCAAATAAAATTGCAGATAAGGGAATAAGCCATATTGAAGTAAACCTTTCGGGCCTGCAGTCTGTAGATGCGGCTCTTCCGGAACAAATGACTCAGCTGCTTAGAAAATATGAGTTAAACCCAAATATTGTAAATCTGGAAATTACCGAGTCAATCGCCATTACTTCCAGCTTTATGCTCAAGAAGAATATGGACGAGCTTAAAAAAATTGGCTGTACCTTCTCTATGGATGATTTTGGTACGGGTTATTCAAACCTGTCGCAAATGGCAAAAATTGACTACGAGCTTATAAAGATTGACAAAAGCCTTTTGTGGCCCTGCTTTGACAAAAATAACCCGGTTCAGGAAAATGCAAAAATCATTCTTGATAATATGATTACCATGATTTTAAGTCTTGGAAAGAAAATCGTTGTAGAAGGCGTAGAAACAAAAGAGCAGCTGGATTATCTGGAAAAGATGGGCGTAAACTACATTCAGGGCTACTACTTTTCCAAACCGCTTCCAGCTGCCGACTACCTCAAATTCCTTGAGGAAAAAAATTAATTTTCAGCAAACATTGCTTCAATCTTGTCTTTGTAGAGGTCGTTGATGCGGAAGCGCATGATTTCCTGTTTTGCAGAAAGTTCAACACCTACTTCAAATGGCTTTGTTATCAGGCTGAACTTTGAAATACGTTCAAACATCTTAAAGCCATTCTTTGCAGAAATAAGGTTTGCAATCTCGTTTTCGTAAAGCTTCTGAATTACTTCAGACTCAAGCAGATTTTCGTAAGTATCATACTGAATACCGTTGAAGGCTGCATAATTTTTTATTTCATCTTCATCAACAAGAATCAAGGCTGCAAGATAGCGCTGGTCCTGGCCAACAACAACTGCCTGTTTAATATAATGTGATTCAGAAAGCTTTGTTTCAATTGGAAGAGGTTCAAGGTTTTCACCACCACGAAGAACGATAGTATCCTTAATACGGCCCTTAATACAAAGCTCGTTATGAATTGTCATGATTGCAAGGTCACCTGTATCAAGCCAGCCGTCTTCATTAATTACCTTTGCAGTAAGGTCCGGACGCTTGTAGTAGCCCTTCATTACTGTAGGACCCTTAATCTGAAGAACACCTTCCTTACAGCGGCCAAGAACAAAGCCGTCCTGAGGGTCTACAATGCGGGCTTCTACACCACGAATTGGTGAACCGATAGTTCTGAAGATTGGATCTGCCATTGGGCGAACTGCAACGATTGGAGCTGTTTCTGTAAGACCATAACCTTCTACAATCTGAACACCGATTGCCCAGAAGAATTCATCAATAAACTTAGGGAAGGCTCCACCGCCTGCAACACCGGCACGGAAGTTTGTTCCAAGCATAGACTTGATTTTTCTGAATACCAAAAGATCTCCAAGACCATAAAGAGGCCATAAGAGAGTCCATGGAATCAGACAGAGAATCCACCAGAAAACAGTGTAATAACGGGTATAGCAGGCATTCTTGTTGAACATAAGTCGGCTCATAGCCTTCTGTGCCTTGGCAACTTTAACAAAAAAGTTGAACATGGCAAGAACAATACCACCGGTCTTGCGCATTTTCTTTGTGATTCCGTCGTAAACTGCTTCGAATACACGAGGAACGGCAGGAAGAATATGTGGATTAAGTGTCTTAAAGTCTGCAAGAAGGATTGAACCTACCGGCTTTGAATAACAGAGAACCGCACCCTGAATGAGCATAACGTATTCAACCTCTCGTTCAAAAACGTGCCATACAGGAAGTACACTCAAGGCTCTGTCGCCAGGGTTCAGATAGATTCGTTCTGGAATTTCGTCCAGCTGGGCAAGGAAGTTATGATGTGTAAGCATTACACCCTTAGGAGTTCCTGTAGTTCCGGAAGTAAAGATGATTGTAGCAAGGTCATCGCCCTTACCCTTTTCAAGCTCATCTTCTACCTTTCCCTTATTTTCTATACGCCACTTCTGACCGATTTTCATAAGTTCTTCGTAAAAAAGAACTTCTACACCGGCAGCTTTTGCGGCATCAAGATTTTCCTGCTTTACTTCGCTTTCGATAGAAATGATTGTCTTGAGTTCAGGAAGCTTGTCTTTGAGTGAAACAATTTTTGCTACCTGTGAATTGTTTTCTACAACACAGTATTTTGCTTCTGTAATAGAAAGGATTTTTTCAAGATCAATAGGAGTAGCATCACAGCCGCGCGGAACATCAACCGCACCAATGTTCATAATTCCTAAATCAACATAAAGCCATTCTGCACGGTTATCGGAAATAAGACCAATAGGATCTCCGCGCTTAATTCCAAGACTCAGGAGGGCTGCACCAAAATCAAGACCAAGCTGATAAAGCTCGCGGTAAAGAACAGGCTCAAACTGACCGTTCTTAAGGCGCTTCATCTGGGCATCTATTTCCGCAAACTCAGTTGCAGAATTGCGGACCATTTTAGGGATTGTGTAGTCGTCGTCGAAAATCATAGTTTTTTACTCCAGAATGAATGACATTTTTAGTACATTTTGTCATTCATTCTAAAGTATACACTCAGACCTTAAATAAGTCAATCTCTGAACCAATCTGCTTAATATTGTCGCCTACTGTTCCAGAAATTACAGAAAGGGCTGCTGCAGTGGCATTCATTCGCTCAATACCAATCTGCATTTCTTCAATGCTTCCCTTCATAGAGTCTGTAGAAATCTGCAGTCTTTCAATTTCCTTAAGAATGTGTTTATTTCCTTCTGCCATTTCATCTGAAGCTGAATGTACTTCGGAAGTAGAGTTATTCATAGACTGCAAAGCATCGATAATCTGCTTTGAACCAATCTGCTGCTCTTCCATTGCGCCCTTAATCTGCTCAACAATCTGGCTTGTTTCTCTGATGCTCTGTTCAATTGCAGTAAAGGCTGTATTAGTATCATTAGAAACGCTAACAACCTCTTCAATTGTAGCCTGAATCTTCTGAAGCTCAGAACCGATTGTCTTAGACTGGTCTGTAGATGTCTCTGAAAGCTTACGGATTTCATCTGCAACAACCGCAAAGCCCTTACCTGCTTCACCCGCATGAGCCGCTTCGATTGCCGCATTCATAGCCAGAAGGTTTGTCTGCTCTGCGATGTTTGCAATTGCAGTATTGGCATCCTGAAGCATCTTAGACTGCTCTTCGATACGCATGATTTTTTCGTTGGCATTGCTTTGGGTTGTGAAACCTTCGTGAGAATGAGTCTGAAGAGTTGTGAATGAAGTAATCATCTGACCAACAGACTTATTAACTGCATTAATGTTACCAATCATCTGTTCAACAGCGGCAGAAGCTTCTGTTACGCAGGCAGCCTGAGATTCAATCATGTTCTTAAGTGATTCAATATTTGAACTGATCTGGTTTACAGCACCGGCTGTTTCATCTACAGCGCCAACCTGGTTCAAAATCTGGCCGTTTACACTTTCAATATTTGCAATGATTTCTGTGATTGATGTAGAAGCATCCTGGGTTGTTTCCTGAAGTCCGCTATCAACAGTAATAAGGTTTGATTTTGACTTCTGAAGATTTGTTACTATACCCTGAAGTTTTTCTACGAAGGCATTAAAGCCATTTACAACATCACCAATTTCATCATTTGTTGCCAGTGGAATGCGCTGTGTAAGGTCTGCATTTCCGCTTGCAATAGTTTCAATTGAGCTCTTAACGGTTTTAAGAGGTTTAATAAGCAGGGAGATAAAGAAGGCAATTAATCCGCCTGCAATAAGAATTGTAAGAATAATTATAAGGAAAACTGAAGTACGGAGCTGCTTAAGAGAACCAAAATACATGTCAAAAGGAGCTACTGCAAATACTGTCCAGGTTGTATCAGGAATTCTCTTATAAGAAGCAAGAAGATGAGCATGAATATTCGGGTCAACAAATTCATCTATACCTTCTTTTCCAGCAAAAATATTGTTTAGAATAAGTCCAAGTCCCTGTGTTTCATCAAGAGCAGCACCACCATCTTCTTCGCTGGTTTCTGTATTTTCATTTAAATTTGCAACTGTAGTTGAAGTAGCCCAGTTGATAACAGAAGGATGCATTCCGCCACCCATATCAATTTCTGCAATTGTATCTGCAATTGCATTTCCGCTGATAACCATTACAATTGCACCAATAATTCTTCCATTCTCGTTACGAACCGGAACACTGTAATGCTGAAGGACTGTATCTGTAACAGGACTTAAGGTTGGATCCGAAGCATAGTCCTTACCCGCAAAAGCTTCTGTAAAATAAGCTCTTGTTTTGAAGTTCATTATTCGGCCATCTGCAACAATTGCATCTCCATTTGCATCATAAAAAGCAACATTCTCACAGTTTGCAGCAATAGAAGCGGCTATATGAGTAAGCTGCTCCTGCTTTTCTGCAAGAGAAGCATTTTCATCCTTTATAACAGTTAATTCTGCCAGGGAATGAAGGGTCTGGAAATGCCGCTTATTGATTTCCACAACCTTGTTTACAACATCTGTAGAAACTGCCTCAATTCGGGTATATACCCCCTGAACCAAACCTTTAGATGCATTTCTATAGGAAATAATACCAATTGAAAGACTCGAAACAATTACGACTATCATAAACATAACGAGGAGCTTTACTGTAAGCATTACACGAAGCTTGCTTTTTTCTGCCATAAATACCTTCCTTATATTTCTATATATATTTTACGGATTTTTCTGTAGATTTTTAAATGAAAGTGGAATAATAATAATTATAACACAATATTATTAAATGTGTAATCTTTTTTTTATTAGCACCAGGGAATGAAATGATTCAGACAGACACCTTAAAAAACGGATATAAAATAATTCAGGATACAGAACGTTTTCAATTCGGAATTGATGCGGTGCTGCTGGCGGATTTTGCGACAGGCAGCGTGCACGAGGGCGATAAGGTGATTGACCTGGGAACCGGAACCGGAATCATTCCGCTGCTGCTTGCGGGCCGGTGGTTGAGTGCCTGCGAAGCAGGTGTATCGAAACCACCGGTAAACAAAACGCCACAGCTTCACATTACCGGCCTAGAAGTTCAGGAGGCTTCTGCTGAAATGGCAGCTCAGAGTGTTGCCTTAAACAGTCTTGAAAATCAGATTCAGATTGTACATGGTGATTTGAAGGAAGCGGGTAGCCTTTTTCCAAGGCACAGCTTTAATGTGGTAACCTGTAATCCGCCGTATATGATAGATGAACACGGCCGCGGTAACGCACTGGATGCAAAAACTATTGCCCGCCACGAGGTTTTATGTACTCTGGAAGATGTTGTTGCGGCGGCTGATGATTTACTGGCTACACACGGAAAGTTTTTTATGATTCACAGACCCTTCCGCCTGCCGGAGATTTTTGAGGCACTGTCGGCTCACCAGCTGGAAGCAAAAAGAATGCGCCTGATTCAGCCTTTTGCAGGCAAAGAACCTAACATGGTTTTGGTAGAAGCCCGTAAAAATGCAAAGCGACGGCTCACAATAGAACCGCCGCTTATAGTACGTAATGATGATGGTGAATATACTGCCGAGATCCGGCAAATATACGATGATTAAAGAGACTTAAGCATTGTTTCAACCAGCTTAAGAGTGCGGCCGAGGGCTGCCTCGTCTGTAGGAAGGGCGAAAAGTCCGCCTGCCTTACTGTCAGGATTCTGTCGAACAGTTTCTTTTCTAGCCGCAATATAAGAATCGCGCTGCTGGATAATTACTGCTGCAAATTCACTGGCAATGTCCTTAAATTCCTTTTCTGTTTTCTTTGTAATCTTTTTTGCTGCTGCAAAGGCTGAAAGCAGATCTTTAATTGAATCGCAAATCTGATTGTTTTCCCCTTCCACAATCTTCAATGCTGCAAGATTAAAATACTGCTCGCTGCGTACGAAAGCATAAATCTGGAACAAAGGTTCATTTTCAAAAAGCTGGAAATAACGTGTTATAAGCTTCTTAAAAACTGCAGATGGAGCGGTTTTCCCTCCCTTAACTCCATCAAGAGTCTTTTCTTCAAGGAAGCTTATACTGTTTATTTCATTTGCACTATAAGAAATTGTAGCCTCATACATTGCATCGCGGCTTTCAAAATGGTTATAGAGCGAAGCTTTTTTAATTTCCAGGCCTTCAGAAACATCTGCAAGAGAGGTTGCACCTGCACCCTTATCAAAAGCAGAGGCAAGAAATGCCTGAATTATCTTTTCCTGTGATATATTTTTCTTACTCATACTATAAATATCGGTAACTAACGTTAATTAGTTTAATAGAAAATTAACGTTAGTTAGTTTTAAAAAGATTGCAAAATTGAAATTTCATTATAAAATATAAATAAAGACAAATCAGGAGGTCATTTAAATGGCTAAAAAAGGAAAAGACTATTTTGGAATGCCTTGGCTTATCAGTTTAATTTTTGCAATTATTCCGGTAACTTCATGGCTTTTTGGAGCTGTTACACGCTTCCAGGAAGGTAAATTCCTCGCAGGACTGCTTCGTCTGCTGCTGGGCTGGAACATTATCTGGATTATAGACATCATTTTGATGCTGTTTACAGGTAAGATTTTAAGACTGCTTAATATCTAGAATTATCAGTTAAAGAAAATCCGGTGGTTTCGATACAACTGCTTCGCAGTCACTCAACCACCGGATTTATACGAAAGGCGGTGGTTGAGTAGCCGAAGGCGTATCGAAACCACCGTGTTTTTTTATTGTTTAGTCTTTTTCAACATCGTAGCAATTGATATGAAGGTCCTTGAGCTGCTGTTCATCAACTGGTGATGGACACTCGTCCATTGGGGAAGCTGCCAGGTTATTCTTAGGGAAGGCAATTACCTCGTGGATTGACTCTTCGTGGCACATGAGCATGATGAGGCGGTCGAGTCCTGGGGCAATTCCTCCGTGTGGTGGAGCACCAAACTTGAAGGCCTGAACGAGGAAGCCGAAAGCCTTCTGGGCACGTTCTTCGCTGTAACCAACAATCTTGAAAATACGCTGCTGGAGTGCAGGATCATTAATACGCATAGATCCCGATGCAAGTTCGTAGCCGTTGAGTACCAGGTCATAAAGGTCACCCTTTACTGCGCCAGGATCTGATTCCAGTGTATCCCAGTACTGTTTCTGTGGAAGTGTGAACATGTGGTGTTCTGTTTCCCACTTATTTTCTTCTTCGTTCCATGCAAAGTATGGGAAGTCGATAATCCATGCAAAGTGGAATTCATCCTTTGGATTATAAAGGTTGAGGTCCTTACCAAGCTGCTTGCGGACTGCACCAAGTGCTGTACAAGCAAGCTGCCAGTTTTCGTCGCTTACAAAAAGAATAAGGTCGTTCTTTTCTGCACCAAGCTTGCTGCAGATTTCTGCTTCTTTTCCGGCATAGAACTTTGAGATTCCGCCTTCAAACTGAAGTCCACAAGAGGTGGTTTCGACAGGCTCAACCACCGGTGCGGCAACCACCTTCATCCATGCAAGCCCCTTTGCCTTGTATGTCTTAGCAACTTCTTCGAGAGCTTCAATATTTTTGCGTGAGTATTTGTCTGCAACGTTCTTTACAACAAGAGCCTTGAGACCAGAGCGTTTGTGGCGCTGGATATCGCGGCCAGAATTAGCAGCTCCAGCCTTGAATGCGTTGAAATCTGCAAGGTCTGCCATGAAAGCTGCGTCCTGCATCTTCATATCAAAACGAAGATCAGGCTTGTCGCTTCCGTACCAGTCAAAAGCATCTTCCCAGGCAATGCGGTCAAACTTTGCAGGAAGGTCATAGTTCAAAGTCTTTTTGAAGATGTAGCCCATCATGCCTTCTGTTGTGCTCAAAACCTCTTCGCGGTTTGTGAAAGACATTTCCATATCAATCTGAGTGAACTCAGGCTGGCGGTCTCCGCGGGCATCTTCATCGCGGTAGCAACGGGCAATCTGGAAGTATTTATCAAATCCAGAAACCATCAGAAGCTGCTTGTAAAGCTGTGGGCTCTGTGGGAGGGAATAGAATTTTCCAGGATGAACACGGCTTGGAACCAGGTAGTCGCGGGCTCCTTCCGGTGTAGATTTAATGAAGGTTGGAGTTTCAATCTCAAGGAAGCCTTTTGATGTGAGGTACTCGCGGGTAGCAAAAGCAACCTGAGAGCGCAAAATAATATTGTGCTGCATAGGGTCGCGGCGAAGGTCCAGGTAGCGGTACTTAAGACGAAGGTCTTCGTTTGCAACTACGAGAGTTCCATCCTTCTGGCGAACCTCTTCGATAGAGAAAGGAAGCTCCTGAGAGGTTGTGAAAATCTCAATATCAGTTGCTTCAACTTCAATTTCACCAGTTGCCATATCGGCATTAATATCTTTATCTGCGCGGGCATTAACAACGCCTTCAACTGCGATACAATATTCACTCTTGAGGCTGGCAGCAATTTTCTTTACATCATCACTAGCCTTATCGCCAACCATTACCTGAGTAATTCCATAGCGGTCGCGAAGACGAATAAACAAAAGACCGCCCAAGTCACGGGTGCGGCTTACCCAACCATTCAAAACAACTTTCTTACCAACATCACTCTTGCGAAGCTCGCCGCAGGTGACTGTACGCTTTGTATTTTCCATAGTAAAAATCATTTTAGCGTTATGAAAGAAGTTTTACAATTAGATATATAAAAATCATTTTTTGTGTGATATTATTACTTTTTATTCAGGAGTTACTATGAAAATTAAACATTCAATTTTTGCAGTTTTAACTATTTTATTGTTTGCATCATGTTCTTTTAATGATGAACTTTATCCAGACTATGAGAATGAAGCATATAACCCTTCTCCAGCCAGACTTGAAAAAACAGGAATTCCTGTAGTTCAACTTAATACAAAAGATGGAGAAACTATTGAGTCAAAAGATGAATGGAAGGATGCCTCATTTGCAATTTTAGGAAATGCATGCGGCTTTGAAGATTTATCAATTGAAACTCTTAAAGTAAAAGGCAGAGGTAATTCTACCTGGGAACAGCCAAAGAAACCTTACTCTCTTAAGCTGGAAGAAAAAGCAGAAATGCTTGGAATGCCAAAAAGCAAAAGATGGGTTTTGATTGCAAATTACAGCGACAAAACTCTTTTGCGAAATCTTTATGCTTCATACCTTGCAAACAGTATTTACAAGGAAACCTGGAATCCTTCTTTTAAGTCTGTTCACCTTATTCTTAACGGCCAGTACAAGGGCGTGTATATGCTGGGTGAACAGATTAAAATTGATGATAACCGCGTAAACATAAAAGATATAAGCAAAGCCAAAAGTATAGACAAGGGCGGCTTTATTTTTGAAATTGATGGCAGGCAGGATGAAGTCTTTAATTTTGTAACAGGCAGAGGTGTCTGCATAAGTTTAAAAGATCCTGATGAAGTTAGTGACGAAATTCAGCAGAGGGTGAAAGACATAATTCAGACAGCAGAAGATGCTCTTTACAGTGAAAACTTTGCCGACCCTGCAAATGGCTGGAGAAAGTACTTTGACGAAGCTTCTGTCATTGCCTGGTATCTGATGAATGAACTTGGTAAAAATGTTGATTCTGCAAATTATGCTTCTATTTATTTTTATTATGATCCTTCTGATAAGCTTATTCATATGGGACCTAACTGGGACTTTGACCTTGCATACGGAAATGTAAATTATGCTGACTGTGATTCTACTGAAGATTTATATGTAAAAAATAATTCTATCTGGATTCATCAAATGTTCTTTGATGCAGGATTTGTAAACAATGTAAAGAATAAATGGAATTCTACAAGAGAGCCTCTTTACGCATCTATAAATACATGGATTCCAGAAGAGGCTTTGTCTTTGCAGAAAGCTGCATATGTGAATTTTTCGCGATGGGAAATTCTTGGAAAATATGTATGGCCTAATCCTTCCGGATATTATAAAAGAACTACTTACCAGAGTGAAATTGATTATCTGACGGACTGGTTGAACGACCGCTATTCTTATTTGAATACCAGTCTTAATGAATTGTAATATAGTTACTTGACCGGGGGCGTTACGGGGGCGGAGCCCCCGTTAGAAGGGGTAGCGCAAGACCGCGAAGCGGGCTGGCGCGAGGGGGAGACTTCCCCCTCCTTTATAAAAATTTATGCTCCTAAGAAGAAGAGCGAGAAGAAAATGTAAACGCTGCCAAAGAGCATGATGATGTTGCTGAAGAGGTGCATGAACTTGATTTTCTTGAGGTTGTAGAAAATGATGCCTACGAGGTAGAAGGCTGCACCGAGAACCAGCATGCTGAAGCTTTTTGCAGAAAGGACTTCGAAGAGATTTTTTGCTACGAAGAGGCCTGAGAAGCCTGCAAGTATGTAAAGCACTACATTGAGTTTTTCGTATTTTTCACCGGCTATTGCATAGAAGAGAATGCCGACAAGAACGAGAGCCCAGACGATTCCGAAAAGAATCCAGCCTGTATTTCCCTGAATCTTTGTGATTGTGTATGCGCTGTATCCAAAGCCTATAATCAGGAAGGAGAATACATGCGAGAGGCGGTTGAAGACCTGTTTTGCGGTGATGTTTGTAAGCGCATGCTGAAGTACTGAGCAGAGGTACATGAGTATCATTGAAGCGCCGAAAAGTGAATAGAAAACTGTTGTTACATTTACAAAGGTTTTGAGCTGGCCAACGGCGATTGTATCGAGAATTGCTGTGGCTGCGATAAAAAGCATTACACCAATTCCCTGAACAATTGAGCTTCCGATTTCTTCGCCCAGTGTAAGGCGGCGTGATTTTTTTGCAAGCTCAAGAAGCTTCTTTTCGTTTTCTATGCGGCGTGCTGCACGCTTTTTTGCTTTTTCGTTTTTTGCATATTCTTCTGCTGCGTATTTTGCCTTGAGGCGTTCCGGGTCTTCTGCGTACTGAATATTAATCTGCTGTACGGCACTTTCGTAATCTTTTTTAAGCTGGATAAGGCGGGAACGCTTCTTTTTCTTAAGTGATTTTAAGGTTGATTTTCTTACTGCTTTTTCTGCGATATCATCTTGTCTGGACATAGGAACACCTCATTTTTTTGATTTGATTTATTATGACATTATTTAGAGGTTTTGTCAAAATAAAAATAGATTGCCGCGTCGCCCTTTCGGGCTCCTCGCAATGACGCACTATTTTGAGAGTTCGTATAAAAGGACGCCGGCTGCTACTGAAACATTAAGGCTGTCGATTTTTCCGCAGGTTGGAATTGAAACGATTGTGTCGCACTGTTTTTCGAGCAGTTGTGACATGCCGGTGCCCTCGCTGCCCATTATGAGAACGGATTTTGCAGGGAAGTCTATTGTGCGGCAGTTCTTGCCGCCGGCATCGGCTCCGTACACCCAGAAGCCGGCCTGCTTGAGCTGTTCAGCGGCGCGTACCAGGTTATTTACTATTGCTACTGGTACCCATGCACTTGCTCCGGCGCTTGTGCGGCCTATTACTTCGTTGCCGGCTATGTCGCTGGCTGAATTGTGTTCCGGTATTACTACGAGTGAAGCACCAAACTGGTCGCAGCTGCGGAGTATGGCGCCTACGTTGTGGGGGTCGGTGATGCTGTCGAGGATTACGACGGTGCAGCGGGATGTGGCTTTTTCGTCCACCTCGGCATCGCCGTCCGCACCGGACTTGCCGGCCTCGCCGCTGTGTGTTTTCACCCAGGAATCAAAGTCTACAAGATTAGCCGCCGGCTGCTTAGCGCCGGAAATCTCCATTACGATACCGCGGTGGTCTCGCAGACTTTCGTCCAGACCGCTTACAAGCTTGTTGAGTTCGACATCATTTGTCTGCTCGCAGGTGATTCCTGCCTCTTTTGCGGCAGCGAGAATCTTTTTTACACGAGGGCCCGGCTTGCTGAAATAAATTTTGTAGCCGGATGAAGCACCAGCCTTTGAAGCAGACTGGGCATCCTTTTTCTGAGAGCGAACTTTTTCTTCGATTGAGTGAAAACCGGTTATGAACATATTATAAAAGACCTGTCATTCCCCGGCTCGACCGGGGAATCTAGATTGTCTGGTCAAGCCAGACAATGACACTACAGTTTTATCTACCGCAGCACTGTTTGTATTTCTTTCCGCTTCCGCAAGGGCATGGATCGTTACGACCAACCTTTGCACCAACACGTTTTACAGTTGTAGGAATTACATTACCTGCAACATATTTCCAGTCATCATTAACCTTCTTGAAAAGAGAGATTTCGTGATGAACGTCGTGCATATTGTGAAGTGTGTAGTCTGCTTCGAATTCAACGATTTCTTCGTCTTCTTTTTCGCCTTTTTCTGTGCGGAGAATTTTAAGTCCGTTCCACTGTGACTGCTTGCTCCAGTCTTCTGTTGCCTTGCGGTCAATTTCGCCGATTCCTTCGCCTTCTTCGCAAGAGTTAATGATGTAGTCGATTTCACCAACTACATAAGAAGTGTAGCGAGCGCGCATACAAGCTTCTGCACTAGGAGCCTTAATTTTTCCTTTAATAATTGGTTCACAGCATTCGCCATATTTTTTGCCCGAACCACAAGGGCATAATTCGTTAGTATTACTCATAATCGATTATTTTAGTGAATTTATGAATGGTCTACAAGATAAAAAAATAACAGTGGGTGGCCACTGTTATTTTTTTATTACTAATTAAAAAGATTTAGCGTGCTCTACACTGCCAGTACATATCCACATAATTGCTAGTGAACAAAGTGGCAGCATTACCTGATTGTACTTCTGAAGTCTTATCGTCACCACCAGAAGAATAATTATCATCAAAAGTTGAACTTTTCGTTTCCCATTTATAGAATGAATTACCAAATGTAATATTTCTAAGACCCGAATTATTAAAGGCATTCTTTTCAATATAAAAATATGCATCACTTGAACTATTGTTTCTTCTTCCCGATTTAATAGTTATTTCTTCCAAGGCAGTACATCTTTCAAAACAGTTTTTACCAATTTTGTAAATTATATCGGTATCTACTTTTTTAAGATTTGTACAACCTTCAAAGGCATTGTTTCCAAGAGACAAATATGGAAAACTATTTGAAGAAGATGATCCCGCATAAGCTCGAACACTCGGATGTCCAAAATCAATTTCATAAAGATTTCTTTTTCCTTTAAAACATTCAGAACCGATGTTTCCTGAGAAAGACATATCACCTGCATAAATTGCAAATTTCTTTTCTGTATTACTATCAAGAATAGATTTAACCGAATCAGTAGTCGTTGACCCTGCTTTATTCAATCCTATCAATTTATAAATAAAATCGTTTGGAAGACCACTGAGAAAACTATTTATTTTGCCGGTATCTGCATAACTGGTCATGTTTAAATGGATTTCTGCCTCTTCACATTTTTCCAATGTAGAAATTGCTTCTACAGGAACAAGGTATCCGCCTTCGATATAATAAAACTGCAAAGAAGCAGATGAATCCCAGACTGTAACAAGTCCATCTTCGTTTCTGAATTTTCCAACTGCCGGACTGTCATCACCACGCTGCATTGTTGCCTTACCGCTGGAAGATAATTCAAGTTCTACATTTCCCAGTAAATATGTTGAATACAAACCATCTTCCGGGTCTTCACTTTTAAATGCATTCTTTTTATTAAAGGCTTTTACGTAATCATTCTGAACCATAAAAGAAATCCAGCTTGTTCCTTCAACAACAGTATCGCCTGACCTGTAAGTAAAGTCATATGATTCATATTCAGACCTTGTATCGTTATAAGCATTCGCTATTATCTTACCAGCGTTTGAACTTGTAAAACAGTAAATGTCGTTATAATTCTCTGACTGGAGGCAATAAATATCTCCTGCATTAAAACTTGGGATATCATATACATAGGTATCCTCAGATTCACTTGCACCATTTGAACAACTTACAAGAAAAAAGATTCCTGCAAGTAAACAAAGAAATAAAGATTTTTTGATTCCTTTTTTCATATTTTCTCCTAAAATACTCCACATAATTTTAAAAAACTGGTAAGAAACTGAAATTCTATTCTATATATTTTATTCCAATTGCATTTGCAATTTGTCCTGAAAATCCTCTGTAAGCATAACCATCAATAAAAGCATCTACATCGTATTCTGATTTTGCTACTGAGTATTCCAGCCAGGTACAGGCTAATTCTTCTGTTAATGAAGCTGTTGCAAAAGCACCACCTGTAAGAACAAATTCAAAAGTTCCTACTACCTTGTATTTTCTATCATCAGGAAAAGTCTTTAACCATGGAATTGTTTTTTTAGCAGGTTCCTTAGGAGCTTGGGCCTTTGCAAAAAAATATGTAGTATCAGAAATAACTTGTGTATTCTCACGAATTGGTAGAAGCAATTCTTTTCCATTTTCGATAGCATTCATTGTGTAGCTTTTTCCATCTTCAAAAAAGAATTCTTTATATCCATATCCTGAAGCACTATAACTCAATGTAAAATGATTGTAATCAATTTTAAAAGAATGCCGACCAGGTTCAAGTTTACAAGTTCCTTTAAGCTTCGTAGTTTCGCCATCAATTTCTACAACTGTAGAATTCGAAGCAATTTTTAATGTAACTGTGCCTTCTTTTCCAATTGAACTAATTTCAGCATTTGATTCAGTACTTGTTGTAGTTGTAGCACAAGAAGTAAGAAATACGCATAGTACAGCCAAAAAAATCACTATTTTTTTCATAATAAAACTCCTTATGAGCACTATATACAAAAAAAAAAATAGTAAACGTTCACTTGAAGTTCATTTTAGACTGTACATATATTAATGATTCTTTCTAAAAAAGGGTTATTGTCGATTTTGAAAATTATATTATAATCACCTTATGTGTAAAAGCTTGATAACGATTCAGAACTGTAGAATAGAAAACAACCGCACTGTGCTGGTGCCGGAACTTTCCTGGAAAATGAATGAAGGCGAGGTCTGGCTGGTGATTGGGCCTAACGGGGGCGGCAAGGCTGATTTTTTGAATGCGCTTGCGGCAGCTGGCGGGGCCTGGAAAAATGGCAGCGGCAGCGGAATTAAAATCACGCCAAATACGGAAGGTCTTTTTTCTGATATTTTTTCTGATTCTACCGAGCTGGTTTCTCTGGAGCGGGCTGCCCGCCTGATTCAGGAAGAGCGCGAAAATGACGAAAGTGATTATCTTGAAGGCGGTGTAGACCACGGACGTACCGGCCGCATTTTTATTGCTCAGGCTCTTTCCGGCGGCAGCACCGATGTAAAAAAGGGGATGTCTCATAGTGAACTCCCGGCAGCCGCCAGACAGCTGGAAGGCGACCCAGCCATTAAGCTTTGCGGAATTGAAAAGATTTTAGACCGCGGACTTAAGTATATGTCTACCGGTGAGATTCGCCGTACCCTGCTGGCCCGCGCCCTTGTTTCCGGCAAAAAGCTTTTGATTTTGAGCGACCCTTTTGCCGGCCTGGATATTCAGAGCCGCACAATTCTTTTAGACTTTTTTGATTCTATTGCAAAACGAAGCGGCGGAAAGCAGAGCGGAAGTGCCCAGCCTCATATTATCCTGGGGCTTGAACGCTGGCACGAGGTTCCTGATGCCGTTACTCATGTTATTGAATTTGCTGATAAAAAGCTTTCTTTCTGCGGCCCTCGCAGTGAGTATGAAAAGCTGATTTCTGAACGGGCAGCAGCTGCAAAGGCCGGAGAAGAAAAAGAGAAAAGTGATTTTAAGGAAGGATTTAAAGAGCTGACTCAGGCCGGTGGTTTCGATACACCTGCTACGCAGGCACTCAACCACCAGGACGAATCGCGGTGGTTGAGTAGGCCGGAGGCCGTATCGAAACCACCTCTTGAAGATATCTTAGTAGAAATGCACGACGTAAATGTCGGCTGGGACGGACACCAGGTTCTCAGCCACCTCAACTGGAGCCTGCGCCGCGGTCAGCATTGGCTTGTCCGCGGTCCAAACGGAAGCGGCAAAACCACCTTCCTGGAGCTTATAACCGGCGACAATATGCAGGTTTTTGCCAACGATGTCCGCATTTTCGGCAACCGCCGCGGTTCCGGCGAAACTATCTGGGATATTAAAAAGAGGCTGGGAATAGTTTCTTACCGCCTGCACGTTGAATACAGAATGCTGGGCGGAACCTCCCTGCTGGCGGTGATTATAAGCGGCTTTAGAGACAGCATTGGCCTTTACGACCAGCCGACAGACAGCGAAATTGATGCAGCTAAAAAATGGCTGGCTCTGGGGGGCTTTTCAGGCCGGGAATCAGAAAACTTTGGCAACTTAAGCTATGGCGAACAGCGGGCTATTCTGATTCTGCGCTCTGCAGTAAAAACTCCGGAAATCCTTATTCTGGATGAACCCTGTCACGGCCTGGACGAGCAGTACAGGGCAAAAATCCTTCAGCTGATGGAACTGATAGGTAATGGCGGCACAACCACCATGCTGCATGTAACCCACGACCCGAGCGAGGTTCTTCCCTGCGAAAAGCACATTCTGGAATTGCACCCGGATGAAGAGCCGATGTACAGAATAATTGTTAACTAGCCGATAATCTCATTATGAAAAAATCAATCAGCTTAATTATTACCCTCTCAGTTTTCTGCTGCATTTGTTCTGCCCGCGGAAAAGCTGATATTGAAATCCCGACCGAAGAAGTTGAATACGCCCTGAAAGGCGACGAAGCTTCTGTTTCTGTTGAAACGGAAGAAGAAAAGCCTCTTCTCCCCCTTTACAGTCTGCGCCAGCCAAGCGGAAAACCCCTTCAACTTCGCGAAAGCTGGGGCTACGTTATGCAGAGCCGCCTGGACGAATACGATAATTCTATTCCATTAACAGACGTCTGTTTTTTCTCTGCCGAAGTAAACTGCTACGGCGAACTTACGGCAATTCCAAGCCGTTCTAAAATCAATACAAAGGGAGCCCGCTGCCATCTGGTAATCACCTGCGACAGCAAGTCTCTTACTCATTTTATTCTTGAACCCGGCAGCAAAACCAGGGCAAATCTTCTTAAGGCAATTGTGAAGGCCGGAGCCCCTTATGATGGTGTTCAGATTGACTTTGAGCTTATTCCTGCCCGTGACCGTAAAAACTTCATCAGCTTCTGTTCAGACCTGCGCTATATGCTTGGCAAGGCTAAGTGGTTTTCTATCTGTGTGCCTGCCCGCTTTAAACTGCTTTCAGAAGATATTTACCCTTATACTGAAATTTCCAATTACTGCGACCGTGTTTTTGTAATGGCTTATGATGAACACTGGTCTGGAGGCCGCCCTGGCCCTGTTGCTTCTATAGAATGGTGCCGCAAAGTTATGGAATATGCCCAGAAAGCAATTCCAGCAAAAAAACTGATTATGGGTCTGCCTTTTTATGGAAGAACCTGGGCCAGCGAAACAACTGCCGGAGCCTGGTACTTCAGCGGTGCCAACAGAATTATGACCGAGCACAAGGTTGAAGAAGTAAATTATGAAGAAGAGATTCCCACCTTCAAATATACCGCCCAGGTTGAAGTAAACGGCTATTTTAACGATGCCTGGTCTGTGCTGGAGCTTGCCCGCCTTTACGAAAATGCAGGCATTCAGAAAATGGGCTTCTGGCGAATCGGGCAGGAAGATCCGGCCTTCTGGGACTGGGTAAAAATCAGTAAATAAAAAGTGCGAAGCATTCCATTATAAAGTAACACCTTTTCTTATTTCATGTGTTATATTATTATAAATAGGGAAAAACATATCTTTTCCCAGGAGAACAACATGAAAAAGATTCTTTCTATTTTATTGATTTTATTCACAATTTCTGCCGGATTTGCTTTTGCAGACTCTACCCCTACAGATCCTTTTGATTCTCTCGTTGAAAAACTTTTAAAGGATTTTGATGATGAAGGTGCAAGCGTTGCCGTAAAGGTTTTTACATCTGACTTAGGAAATAACGAACGCAAAAAGATTTCTAAGTCTGTTCAGTTCTCTCTTTACTGTTCAGATATGCTTGAAGTTGTTGCAAAATCAGATGAAGCTGATTATATCTGTACCGGTAAAATTGAGGTTGATGGCCCAAATTATGTCATCAGTGCAAAACTTATAGACAATTATGATGATACAGTAGTCGGTAAGGCAAAGCAGAAGGTTCCAAAGGATTACTATGCAGAAAAACCAACCGATGTAAAGGTTCAGACTGTAGTTGTTGAAGACACTGTAGATGCTGACGATGTACTTGGTGCTCTTGTTGTAGGTGCTGTTATTGGTGGTGTTTTCCATGCCGCAACTACACCACGCACTGTTTATGTAAGTCCTTCAAGACCTTCACGTCCAAGCAGACCTTCTAGAGCTAGACCTAACCGTCCATAGAACCAGAAATGTCATGCTGAACTTGTTTCAGCATCCATAAAAAGACACCTGTTGCGACAGGTGTCTTTTTTTATTATTATGATTTTTGAGGTAGCAATATGATTTTTTCACCAAATGAGATTCAGGAAACTGTAAATATGTTTATGCGCCAGAAGCTGGATATCCGCTGCATTACAATGGGTATTTCTCTTCTGGATTGTGCTGATTCTGACAGCAAACGTGCCTGCGATAAAATTTACGATAAGATTATGAAAAAGGCCGGCAAGCTGGTTCAGACCGGCCAGGATATTGAAAAGGAATTTGGTGTTCCAATCATCAACAAGCGTATTTCCGTAACTCCAATTGCACTTGTTGCAGGTGCCAGCGAAGCAAAGAATTACGTTCCATATATTAAAACTCTGGACCGCTGTGCCCACGAGCTTGGCGTAAACTTCATTGGTGGTTTTTCTGCCCTGGTTCAGAAGGGAATTACTCCCGCAGACCGCATTTTGATTGACTCAATTCCAGAAGCCCTCGCTTCAACTGATTTTGTTTGTTCATCTGTAAATGTTGGTTCCACAAAATCCGGTATCAACATGGATGCAGTTAAACTGATGGGTGAGACTATAGTAAAAACTGCAGAGGTTTCTAAAAACTGCGAAGTAAACGGTTGTGCAAAGCTTGTAGTTTTCTGTAACGCTCCTGAAGATAACCCCTTTATGGCAGGTGCCTTCCATGGTCCTGGAGAAGCTGATTGTGTAATCAACGTTGGTGTTTCTGGCCCTGGTGTAATTCTTGCAGCCGCAAAGGAATATAAAGGTCAGCCTATCAACGTGCTTGCTGACGGAATCAAAAAGATGGCCTTTAAGATTACCCGCATGGGTCAGCTTGTGGGAAGCGAAGCCGCAAAGCGTCTTGGCGTTCAGTTTGGTATTCTTGATTTGTCACTTGCACCTACTCCGGCTGTTGGCGACTCTGTTGCCCGCATCCTGGAAGAAATTGGTCTTGATGGATGTGGTGCCCCTGGAACTACTGCAGCCCTTGCTATGCTTACTGATATGGTAAAGAAGGGCGGTGTTATGGCTTCTACAAACGTTGGTGGTTTGAGCGGTGCCTTTATTCCGGTTTCAGAAGATGAAGGAATGATTGAAGCTGCAAAGAAGGGCTCTATCTGCCTTGAAAAGCTTGAAGCAATGACTACAGTCTGCTCTGTAGGACTTGATATGATTGCAATTCCAGGGGACACTCCAGCCACTACAATTTCTGGAATTCTCGCTGATGAGTTTGCAATTGGTATGGTAAATAATAAAACAACTGCCTGCCGCCTTATTCCGGCTCCTGGTAAAAAGGCCGGTGAATGGGTTGAGTTCGGCGGACTGCTCGGTGGCTGTCCTGTAATGCCTGTAAGCAAGTTCGGCTGTGCAGACTTTATCAACCGCGGTGGCCGTATCCCGGCTCCTATTCATTCCTTCCGTAATTAGTGGATTGCTTCGCCTACGGCTCGCAATGACGTCATTGCGAGGAGCCGCAGGCGACGTGGCAATCCATATTATAAAACAGGAGATGTTTATGAAGAAAATTATTGTTTTAGTTCTTTTCTCCCTGATTCTTTTTGCAGGCTGCTCATCGGTTTCAGTAACTCATGAAGACGGCTCGCGTACCTTCCTTTATCCGGACGGAAGATTGGAGCACGTTAATTGACTTTAATTCCAATTGAGACGCCAGAGGATTTTTCTCTGGCAGAACAATTTGTGATTCCCCTCGAAGAGACCTCTGCCTCACTAGCCTCTCTCGTGCGCCGCAAAAGCGACAAGCTTGTTTTTATTACGACTTCTGACGAACCGATGGTTTCGATACGGCCTGCGGCCTACTCAACCACCGATGTTCTCGGAATTTTAAATCTTGATTCAACAATCTATCACTGTATTCCGGATCCTTCTTTAATTGATGCTGACTCTCTTAAGGAGCAGCTCTCTTATCTTATGAAAAAGCCTGTTCGCTGTATAAGCGGTGAAAAATGTGCTACGGATTTTCTTATAAAAGTATTTCCAAATCCAGCACAGATATATGATTATAAGATGCTGCGGTGGTTGAGAGATGTGGTTTCGATACGGCCTTCGGCCTACTCAACCACCGGAAACAGCCTTTCCGGCGGCGAAGAAATTGTCCGCTGTACCGAACACGATATGGAAATCCTCCATCCCCTGCAAAAGGATTACATGAAAGAAGAGGTTGCAGTGCCGGGCCGCCCCATAACAGATGCCGAAGTAGATATCTCCCTGAGGCAAATCTTAAAAAATCAGCTATGCTTTGCCCTTACTGTGGACGGAGATATAGTAGCCAAGGCTAACACAAATGCAATAGGAATCAACTGCGTGCAGATTGGCGGAGTTTACACTCACCCCCTCTACCGCCGTAATGGATACGCAGGGGCCCTTATGCAAGCCCTCTGTAACCGCGCCCTTCGCGCCAACAAAAAACCTGTGCTCTTTGTAAAAGAAAAAAATACGTCCGCTTTCACTCTCTACCGGAAACTCGGCTTCGAAGAATGCGGGCGTTATACGATTGCCTATTATTAGATCCCGAAACAAGTTCGGGATGACGAATGTTATTCCAGATTCAACTTCAACTTCAAAATAAAGTATGTTGCTGTACCGTAAATTGCAGAAAGAATTACTCCAAAAAGTGCATTCCAGTAAAACATTGTTGCAGGTGTATCGGTATTCGACAAATAATTAAAGGAAATTCCACCAATCAGTCTTGAGGTAAAACTTATAATCACAATTATTGCTATAAGCTTTACCATAGTTCTATGCTTTTTTGAAAGATGTCCAATTGCATTTATCAGGTATGTAAATAAAAGGATGCACAAATCCCATGACAAAACAAAAAGAACCGCTCCAAAAATACCATAAAGCCAGTCTGCCTCAATATGAATTACGCTAAGATTTTTAATGCAAAATGCAAAAAAGGAAATCACCATCATAACAAGGGAAATAAAAGCCCATGAAAGAATCATAAGAATTCTTCCCCAAAGATGCTCACCAATTGTAACCGGTAAAGAAAGATTCAGATAGGCTTCATCACCAAGCAGACCATTCTTAAAGCGTTTTGTAATAACACTGATTGTAACAACAGCGGCAACAATTATAATTACCCAGTAAATAAAGAAGAAGAAACCGGCAAGTCCTGTCATTACATTTTCGTTTCCATCAAAATTATAGGAAAAATTAAAATTCAGATTTCCATCACTTTCTAAAGGAACAAACAAACCTGTAATCAAAGCAATGGCGACAATCGCAATATATACCGGCATAAGAATTCTTGAAGAATGCTTCATCTCATATTTAAAAACCTTCCCAATCCAGGGAAAAGGATTTCTTATAGTCTTTGTATTTTCCATCATATCACTCCTATAAACAAACTATCGTTAGTTAGCAAGCTTCGTCACTCACAATTAACATCTGAACTCTTCACGGAAGAGCTGATCTATAGACATTCCCTTTTCTTCGCGAATAACATCAACATCACCCTGGCGGATTATATTTCCTTCTTTCAAAAAGAGAACATAATTCAAAACAGATTCAATATCACTAATCAAATGAGTAGAAATAATTACTGTTGCATTTTCACTGTAGTTTGAAATTATTGTGTTCAGAATATAATCACGGGCTGCAGGGTCTACACCGCCAATCGGCTCATCCAGCATATAAAGAGGAACTTCGCGGCTCATAGTCAAAATCAGCTGAACCTTTTCTTTTGTTCCTTTTGAGAGGCTCTTTAATTTATCGCCCGCTTCAATCTTAAGACTTTTAAGCATGTCAAAAGCCTTATCCTTATTAAAGTTAGGATAAAAATCTGCCATCATCTGAACCAGGTCTTTTACAGTCATCCAGTCGTTTAAGTAAACTCTGTCCGGCTGATAAGCTGCAATCAGCTTTGATTCGGCGCCCGGCTTAAGACCGCATACAGAAATCTCACCGCTTGTAGGCTTTAAAAGTCCGGCTGCAAGTTTAAGCAGAGTTGTCTTTCCACTGCCGTTTGGACCAAGAAGGCCGACAATAGCCCCCTTTGGAACCGAAATGTTAATCCCCTTTAAGGCAGACTTTGTAATATATTTTTTTGTCAGATCTTTACACTCTAAAACTGTATCCATCATACTCTCCTATTCTTCCTGAATAATCTTGATAACTTCATCTTTATCAAATCCAAGCGACTTCATTTTTTCAAGAAAAGCCGCTATTTCGTTTTCTGCAACTTCCTTTTTCATATTCAAAATCATTTCCTTATCATCTGTAATAAATCGTCCCGAAGTTCTTTCAGTACGAACCAGTCCCATACGCTCGAGTTCGGACAGGGCCTTTTGCATGGTATTTGGATTCACCTGAGCCTTTACAGCTAAATCCCTGACAGAATCAAGACGGCTGCCTTCCGGGAGCTCACCGGAAATAATTTGCGCCTTGAAATAATCCATCAGCTGTAGGTAAATCGGTTTATCATTTGTAAACTGATATTCCATTGCAACTCCTATATATGGCATAAAACCAAAAATGCTTAGTTTAGTATCAAATTTATTGTATTAAGCACATAATACAGTAATACAAACTAGATGTCAACAAATTTTTGCTATTTTTTTATTTTTACGATATGATTATGGTCATATCAATAAAGGATAGTTAAAAATATGAGAGAAATCACTTTTTCAAAAACAGCTAAGAACTTAATTCGTTTATTATGTATTAACGGAATTATTGTAGAAGTCCTGTGCATTCTTCGTTTATTCATTCAGACAGGTTTTACACTGGAAATTGAGAGTATTACAAATCTTCATACATTTATGATGTCTGATTTAAATACAGCAATAGTAAACGGGGTCTGTCTGATTTTCTTTTTTATCTTTCTTTTTGTTCCCCAGCATTTTTACATCTTTGCAATAATTTCATTTTTGTACTCTTTTAAAATCATACTTGTTGATACCATTGCAAAATATCCGATTGGCCAGCTTTTGTATCTGATGGGTACTGCCTGTCTGGTTTTTCTTGGCTTTTTCAGATACCACAGAAATATAAAAATAGTTATTACAATTCTTACTAATTATATTCTGATTTTCCACAATATAAAATTTGGATTTGATGTTCTTCTTTCTTCCCTGATTACTGCAATTGGTTATAATCTTGTCTTTTTTGCAACCCTCTTCTTTGCAGTCAGTCTTTTCAGATTTCTTTACATCAGAAAAAATGCCAGAGTTTGGGACCTTTCTCAATACCCGGATCTTACCACACGCGATAAGGAATGGCTTAAACAGATTCTTGATGAAAAGCGCTATGAAGAAATTGCAGCTGATTCAGGAATTACAGTTGGTACTCTTAAAAACCGTATGCATCAGATTTTCAACATTGTTGGAATTGATGACCGCATCAGTCTGCTGGCAACCTACAGCGGATATGAGGTGAAGTTTTAATTTCGCAGGTGGTTTCGATACACTCGCTTCGCGAGCACTCAACCACCGATAAGATCCCTGATTGTTTCTTTATAATGATCATCAAAGGTGGCACGGATAAGCGGGCGGGCCATAATAACCTGGTCGGCCCCGTAATAAAGTGCCGTCTGAATATCTTCGCGGGTACGGATTCCTCCGTCTACCCAGATTTCCTTACAGTATTTTTTGAGCTCTGCCGCATGTTCGGCAAGGAAGTTCGCGGTGCTGCCTATGCGGGTTTCTACGCGGCCGCCGTGGTTTGAAATGTAAACTACATCCGGGCGAACCTCTTTTACCAGGGCAATGTCTTCTTCTGTAAAGACTCCTTTAATAACAAAAGGCAGCTTTGTGTGCTCGCGGAACTCTTCCAGCTGGGCTGCAGTTTTTCGCTCCAGGTTTACGAGATTTCGCATTGTTACAATATTATATGAGTCTATATCGATTCCAATGTGAGAGGCATATGGACGGATCCATTCTATACGTTCAAAAAGTTTTTCCTGAGGATAAGGTTTGAGGAAGAAGGCGGCACGAACGGTGGTTGAGTTGGCCGAAGTCCGTATCGAAACCACCGGATTTTCTGAAAGAGCTTTCACTGCCGCCGTTCCCAGCTTCAGTTTTTCATCCGGGCAGCCATCGCCTACGCAAAGGCCAAGGCCCGCCTGCGCCGCATTCATAAGGTAAGGTAAATAGAAGTCCGCTTCCTTTGCATAGCCGATATTTTCAACCGCGCCGGTAACAGGACCGCAGCGGAGAAGCTCCGGCCTCACTTGAATTGCACGGATTTCATCACCCGCACCCTTGCTGCAAGCTTCATCAAAAAGCTCCTTCCAGCCCTCGCAATTCAACTGAAAGTTTTTTCCTTCAAAAACACCGCCGAGCCCCGGTAACATCCCGGGACACCCGTAGCCGTCGCAAACCGCACAACGGTGACACTTGAGCTCGCCCTGGGCAAGCCCGCTCTTTTTTCCCACCACGCTCACAATACTAGTCCCCACTATTTCAATCAGTCACCGAAGCAGATTCCCAAATCGCGTGCTGTTTTAAGCACAGGGTC
>Ga0310691_10000738_pt1 | contig 56613 bp, 39 predicted proteins | sample 176DNAGHGlowgp2_FD_203887 | JGI IMG/M metagenome (GOLD analysis project Ga0310691, IMG submission 203887) | Sheep rumen microbial communities from Palmerston North, Manawatu-Wanganui, New Zealand - 1766 DNA GHGlow gp2 (v2) (version 2) | ecosystem: Host-associated > Mammals > Digestive system >... | reverse complement strand
TCATAAAGCGCAGCCTTTTCCTTTTGAAGCTGACGAATCGCTTTAACAGGTGCATCTGTCTCACGCAACAGCTTCACCTTTGCAATGATCTTATCCTTTCTGGGATTCGCAAATTCATTGAAATCCAGCACAGCCTGCTCTGTTCCGCAAATATCCCGCAGCTGAGAGCGGATATTACGCACACGGATGCCCACGGTGTCGGAGATCGAGGACAGATCTTTCTGTTTCTGGTAAGGATCGGTACTTTCCAAATACTTTTTACACTCCGGATTGCTGCAACAATCGTCTCCCGCTTTTCCGCAGAAATAGTCTCCGCAGACAGTGCAGGTGCAAACTGCTGCACCTGTCATTTGCAGCATATCCCGGAACATAAGCAAGAATGCATTGCACGGAAAGACAGAGCTGTACCAAGTCTGCTCGCCGATGATCTCTGCCTGAACCGGCTGAAAGAGAACGAAGCCGTCGAGCTCCGGCATTCTGCACCGGCACACCGAACCGTGTCAGCGCCTCAATCTGCCGGTCCTAGTTCTGCTCACGGGTAGATACCCGTGCGTAACCGTAAATTCTGTTCTCCATATGATTCCTTTCTGTGCCAAAAAGTGGCGGCGACTTTCAGGATGTTCCAGAAGTCAAAACCGGACTTTTTGGCACTGTTTTTTCGCCTGTTTTCGGTTGTTCCATACGGTTTGACAAAAACGACTATTAGAACTCATGATGCTTTAGTAGATGGTATGGATTATATTTCGAAAGTTGTAATTAAAGATCGTGAAGAATACTATTCAGACTATCAGACAACTTTTGAAGATCTTATGCTATTAGCTTTCTCATTAGATAAGGAGCAAGAGGCTCATTGTCTGACTACATTGATTTCATTGTTATCAGTAGAAACTATGCAGTATGTTTTTGAACCTGCTTGGTCGACAAATCCAACTTATCTTCCACACAAAAGAATTGAGGATATTAATCAACGCTTTAGGAATAAGTGTGGAGAGTATAAGTTCATAATTGGTAACTCGGATCAAAATCAGATGGTTCATAATCTGGTCCTGGCTGATGTCCGCAGATTTCAATTTTCAGCCCCGTATCTATCGTCACATAGCCTTCTTCATCATACCAGTGGAATCCCTCAATACTTTGTACGCAAATCCAGCTGCGGATATTTTGCTTTCTGGTATATGCGATAGTTGCGAAAGAACGAATTAACGCTCTCGTTCAGAATGACCTCAGGCGGCTTTTTCGCTCTGTTGATGCAAGCTTGCACTTGTGCAAGTCTGACCTTGCTTATCTCATCGCTCTTTTGTTTGAAAAACGCTTCAAACTCTTCATAGAAAATATGATGCTCATAAAGCTTTGCTTCATCATTATTGTTAAAATACTTTTCAGGACAAATGATAATGATGTCAAAATCCATGTACTCAGCATCAGCAACACTCTTAATGCCGCGCTTGACATATCTTCCGTGCTGATCGGGCATCGCAATCGCGTCGATCTTATCCTCTATGAGAATCGCGTACTGATTACTGTTTACCGAGATGATAACCGTAATATCTGATTCTCCAAGATCGACTGCTGTTTTTGAAAGCTCGATGGATTCAAGACAGAAATCCTGTCCCGCCCACTTTGTCCTGTCAACGATGAGCCGTGCAAATTCAGAGTCAGAACTCATCGCTTCCAGAAAAAACAGATCCATGTCACGCTCTCTCAGCGTACTGAATTTCAGTTCCATATGATTACCACCCCGATTCATGCCCTTTTCTGTATTATACCACATTCTGCCTAAAATATCAATCAATTGCGACAGCATATATTACAGCAGCCGATTCCCGTCACACACCGTGTGATTTTCACTTCCTGCCTTTTAGCAGGTGTACGCTGTTTTTCGCCTGATACCGATGATTCCGTGCCCTGTAACTCCGTGTGATTTCGTGTGATTTTGGGTGAAAAAAGGTTCAAAATACGGAAAAAGCTTTCCGAATCCGGAAAAAATTTGCATAATCCGGGGTGATAAAAAAGTCGTAGATACGAGATTTTCACGCACCTACGACATTTTGTAGGTGGCAGGGGCAGAAGGAATCGAAGCGTGCTGTTTCAATTTTCTAACTTTATGCACCTTATCAAAAATAACGAAGATACGAGAATTTGTTGCAAGTTGAAGCCTTCTTCCTTTCCTCCCTTTTCGTAACTTTTTATGCGAATAACGGTCAAATAACGGTCAAATAACGGTCAAAATTAGTTCAGGAAATGATGTACCTCTGTACGATTTATTACGGCGGCCGTTCCGGTGTGATAACCGGAATGGCCGCTCTGTTTTATTGTGCTTTTGTCATTTTGAACTTGACACTTACATTTAAAGTTTATTGAGCACTTCTGTAGACAGTTCAGAAAATAATACTATTTTCTGTTGGCAAGTAGCAACTTTTCGGATGCAGAGATAGTTGACACAAGTGTCAACTTTCCGAAAAAGATACGGATGTGTCTGATACGGACGATTTGACTGACGGTCAAGAGTTTGACGAACAGTCTGACTGTACAGACGATGACGAGCAAGAACCGGAAGAATTTGATGATGAATTCGATAACCGGCGCCGTGAGGATGCTGAGAAGATTACAGTAATCCTGAAACAGCAGCACCGCAGCACGCTGATCGGTTATCTCACGCTGACATTTTCAGAAAAGTTGTTGCTTGTGTCTACTTTCTGCTGTGCTCCCCTTGATATTTTCCCTGAACTATACTATAATTGCAATAGAGATAAGGGTGCGATTTCTATTGCTAACAAACCGAGAAAGGGGTGCCATCATGAGGGAAACCAATGTTATGACAATAAAAGACCGGATTCTTCCAATTGTCCACAAATACGGTGTAGAGCGTATCTTTCTGTTCGGTTCTATGGCAAGAGGAGAAGCGGATGAGAACAGCGATTATGATTTCTTGATTTCAAAAGGAAGAATTCGCAGTTTGCTTCAATATATGTCATTTGTCAGCGAACTTGAAAGCGCACTGGAATGCCATGTGGATGTTATAACAGATACCTCGTCGGACGAAAGAATCATTCAAACTGCGATGCAGGAAGGGATTTTGCTATATGAAAGATAAGAAATGAGATGCCGTCATTGTAGAGAAAGTGCTTCATTATTGCGAAGAAATTGCAAAAACACATGAAGCATTCCATAATGACAAAGAATTGTTCTTTAACAAAGAAGATGGCTTCATCTATCGGAATTCCATAACGCAGCGGCGTATCGTAATGCCGGATTTCATAGTTCATGCACGGCACCTCCTTTTTGCGATCTGGTATCATGATTCAGTGATTCCCAAATGATATTATGTGATATCGTTTATTCTCTCGGACCGATTTTTGTCCATTCGGAAACAACACACCGCTGATCCAGTTCCGATCCTGCTGTGACCACTGTTCCGTCATTCTTTAATCCGATTGAGTGCGTATTCGCAGCAACAGCAACGATATCAGTCCAGCCTGCAACATCGGGCTGACCTGATCTGTCATCTCCCTTCACGACCAGCCTGCCGTCAGCCTGTATGCCGATCGTATGAAAGCTTCCGACTGCGATACTGACAATATCTGACCAGTCAGAAAGATCACACTCACCATATTTATTATTGCCGCAGGCAATAACCGTGCCGTCTGTTTTTAATCCAACTGTATTCCAGTTCCCGACATAAATTGCTGCGATGTCGGTCCAGTCGGAGACATTGCACTGACCGTCTTGATTATTTCCTGCTGCTACAACTGTTCCGTCTGCCTTTAAGCCGACCGAGTGGCTGTTTCCGGCGCCGACAGCGACAATATCAGTCCAATCTGAGAGATTGCACTCACCGTATGAATCACTCCCGGCAGTAATTACGGTGCCGTCAGCCTTTAAACCAATCGTGTGAAAACCGCCGGCTGCGATTGCAGTAATGTCCGTCCAGCCGCTGGTATCCAGCTTGCCGGATGTCAGATGACCTGTTGAAAGGACGGTGCCGTCAGCCTTCAGACCGACCGTGTGAAAATCGCCGGCAGATACAGCGACGATATCCGTCCACTCGGAAACATCACATTGTCCGTATTCGTTTTGTCCAACTGCAACGACAGTTCCGTCTGTTTTTAATCCCACTGTAGCGGTCATTCCACCGGCAATCGTTGATTCATATTTCTGTGCTGTGCTCCGATCCAGCCGGGTTTTCGAGTGTTTTTCCTGGCCGCCGCAAGCAGCAAGCGAGCATCCGAGAAATGTGATCATGATTAGCGATATCAGTCTATTCTTTTTCATAACTAATGTCAGGCTCTTTCTTTTCATAATTTGGTTTCATTATACCACATTATACAGGAAAACGCAACGGGAGAGGGTGGAAAAATCTATCGGGAAACTGCCTGGACGCAAAATCGGAGGGCGGCACTGCCGCCTTATACCACATTCTGCCTAAAATATCAATCAATTCCGACTGCATATTTTACAGCAGCCGTTTTCTGTCACACGCCGTGTGATTTTCGCAGCCTGTCTCTTGGCAGCTATACGCTGTTTTTCGCCTGATACCGATGATTCCGTGCCCTGTAACTCCGTGTGATTTCGTGTGATTTTGGGCGAAAAAAGGTTCAAAATACGGAAAAAGCTTTCCGAATCCGGAAATAATTTTCAAAATCCGGGGCAATAAAAAAGTCGTAGATACGAGATTTTCACGCATCTACGACTTTTTGCGATGGCAGGGGCAGAAGGAATCGAAAAGGTTTATGGCATTTTCACGTCTTCCTCTATCTTGCCGAAATATTCGTAAATACGTGCGTTTTCAATAAGTTAAAACAAGCGGATTTTCTTGCTTTTTGCTGCTTTTTTGCAGGAATAATGGACAAATAAAGGACAAAAATCAGCGGCATATTCCTGTATTTACCGAGTTTTTTCAATTCGTTAAAATATAATAAAGGACAAAATCCTTATTTTGTTTGACAGCCGTTCCGGAAAGAAATCCGGGACGGCTTTTTTTAATTATACACAGTTGTGAGAAGTTTTACAGCATTCATGAAATTGCAGAGAGGCTTGGCTGTAAGGATAAGAACGCCTGATTATCTATTTTATTTCCCAAAATCAAAAAAATCTTGATTTTGGGAAATAGATGTGGTATAATAGCGGTAAAGGAGCGTGAACTGAAATGAAGCTGATAAAACGCAAAGACTATCTTAACAAGGTGATTGATGTCATCGGCACACCGGATATTAAAGTCATCACAGGTGTGCGACGCAGCGGAAAATCCAAGCTGCTGGAAGCCTTCAAAGGCTATATCATAGCGAATATCCCGAATGCCAATATCATCCACATCAATTTCAACCTGCCCGAATTTGACGAGTTGACCGAATATCGCCCGCTATATGACCATATAAACGCTTCCTATCGGGAAGGCACAGAGAATTTCGTTCTGATTGACGAGATACAGATGTGCAACAACTTCGAGAAAGCCATCAATGGTTTACACGCCTCGGAAAAGTTTGACATCTATATCACCGGCTCAAATGCGTTCCTGTTAAGCTCTGACCTTGCTACGCTGTTCACAGGCAGAACCTTTGAAATCAAGGTATACCCGTTCTCCTTTGCGGAATATGTTCAGTATTTTGGAATTACCGACCTCTACGCGGCATTTGACAGCTATGTGACCGAGGGTGGAATGGCGGGCTCTTATGTGTATCGGGACAGAGAAGCAAAGTATGACTATATCGCTGAAGTATTCAACACCCTGATTGTCCGTGATATTCGCAAAAAGTATAAAATTCGCAATCCTGCACTGATGGATCGGCTTGTTGATTTTCTTATGGACAATATCTCCAATCTGACCTCTGCGCGTACCATTGCAGACACCTTCAACAGTCACAAGGACAAAATCAATCACAAGACGGTCGGTTCCTATATGCAGTATCTCTGCAATGCGTTTGCATTCTATAAGGTGCGTCGCTATGACATCAAGGGTAAGAAATATCTGTCAACAACCGAAAAATATTATCTCAGCGACCATTCCTTCCGCTACGCAAAGCTCGGTACAAAGAATATGGACTACGGCAGAATGCTGGAAAACATCGTTGCAATTGAGCTTCTGCGGCGCGGCTATGAGGTGTATGTCGGTGTCCTCTACAAAAAGGAGGTCGATTTTGTCGCCGTCAAGCGGGATGAAAAGCTGTATATTCAGGTTTCTGATAACATCTCCGACGAAAAGACCTTTCAGCGCGAGGTTTCGCCGCTGCTGTCCATTCAGGATGCGTACCCTAAGATGGTAATTGCCCGAACTCGCCATGAAGCCTATCAGTATGAGGGTATCAAGGTGGTGGATATTTCCGAATGGCTCATCAATCAGTAAACTCTGACCTAAATACAATAAGCCGAAATATTTTCGTTGTAATTCGTTCAGAAAATCATATACTCTGTATGCTTTTGACGTCAAACCCACAGCAGCTGTTCCGGTGTAAGAAAACCGGAATAGCTGTTTTTTGTATGCAAGAACTCAAAGAAGATTAGTTGTGAACCCTTTATTATACCGTTCCTTTAATAATCGGATGGATATTCAACTAGCTTATGGTTAAAGCATTCAGATGGAAAAACACAAATCAAGTGAAAAGAATGAAGAGTGCTTCAAATCCTAGCATATATGAAGCAAACTCATTTGATTTTAAATCGTGCTGAAAGCGGTTTTATCTCAGGTTTGCTTTTTGCTTTTCTTCTCTTATCTTTCACACCTCTTCTTAATTGTTCACATTTCTTCCTTATTTTTTCATCAAAGGATGCTTGAAATTCTTTAAGTTTTCTAAACTCGATTGTTCCAATCACAATATGATCATTATCACCGCCTTTGATTTTAAAAATGTCTTTGCTATCTCTATCGTATGGTCCGGTAACGCGTGAATCGCCTAAATGTGAAGTGTTTGCCTGCACGATAAAGACATGAAGGTCTCGAACTGCTGAATCAATTATATTAGAAAAATAAGTTGTGTCAGGATTAAATTCTGATACGGCTATAATATCACTTTTTCCTTTTAAATTGGCACGGGCAACAATGTCTGTTAATTCATAACAAACCATTGGCGTCAATCTAATCCCCTTCCAATGAAACACTTGATAGTAAGCAGTTTTTCTGTTGCTACAGAATAAGTTGTGTTCTGCCAGCCCTTTAAACTCTATGGGAGAATAATCGTTTTTTTCTCTAATATGCAAAAAGACGCTTTTATATCCTTTCTTTCCCGTCTTGAAAGGAAGAATGGTTGCAAGATAATTATGAACCTGATGATTTCCATCCTGCAAATACTGTAATCCCGTTACAATGCCGATTTGATCATCTTTGGCAAATCGAATCAGATCCTTAATCCAGTATATAGGAAAATATAATTCCGGAAATACAAGCAACATAGTCCCTCGGTCTTTGGGGATAAAGCAATTATGTGCTTGCAACAGGATATCATATAACAGTTTTTTGGATTCAATAGTAATATTTCTCCATCTGTCCAATCCGTTTATACAATGCTCTGTTGTGATATTAATGCTTCCAATTGCAATATTAACATTTTGAGGAATAACTGTATTATTGGTCGGTAATTCAATTCTTTCTAGAACGTAATCATCATTATGTATCAGGTCTTCCTGTCCTAAGGGGAATGGCATTTTTGAGAGATGATTAATTTTAGCGTATTTTTCTATTAATTCTTCCTGTGTATAAATAAAATTCTGACCTCGACGATTGTTTTTATGATGATTATAGAAAAGAAGAAATTGCAATTCATATAAGTGAATGAACCTTGGAGACCATATAAATTTAAACGCATTTTCAAGTCCTTGAGAACGTGACGGATACTTTCCAATATCTTGCAGCCACATTTTACAAAATGAGATCTGCCGGTCATATTCAAGGTAATTTGCCAATGGAAAAGCCACAAAGTTATGTTGAAACATATTGGAATGAATATAATTCAATACATTTATTTTATGCTTTGGAAAGTGCTTTTCGGCGGTATCAATATCGATACACAATGCTGTTTCTAAGCAGACATCCAGAAACAACAGCAAGGTGCATCTAACCTTTTTCCTTATCGAAGAAGTATATCTGAACATCGATTTATCAAGATCTGCCTTCAGCTTTTTTATCGCATCTTTTGTATCAGCAAGAAATTGCTTCAGTTGTTTATTGCTTTGTGTTAATACAAGGAAATACATATAATTCAGCCAATGTGAATGATACTCGGCGCTTTGGCTGCCGGTAAAAAACTTAGTGACCTGACTTATATGTTTGTCAATCTCTGATCTTGGATTTTCACCGTACTTGTTAATAACATTTACAGCATAAAACCTGTATGGCAGAGCCGCAAAGAACCTTCCAACCCTAAATGGATCAATGCTGCTGACGCCGATATTCCTGATTTTATGCTCTCGATTCAATTTGTCAATATTGTACGTAGTTTCATCAAATGATTGTAAATCTAAACTCGCATTCGGTATCGGATCCATCTGGCTTGGAATAACACGGATTGTATTATTGTATATATCAATTAATGCTCTGGATTCGGTATGATCAATGTAAAGTATTTTTATCTTATCTGATTGAATCCGTAAAGTGGGATGTTTCACTAACAAATAAGCATCGTGCTCCTTTGTTATTATTCCGTTGTTAACAAGTATTTCTTCCAGGACAGCAAGATTTGTTGTATTTTTTGAGATGCTTCTATTAACAACAATCAGAATATCATCAACATAGCGCCCGTAATATGAAAGGCCAGATAACTGCTTAATTTGTTCATCGAACGATTTTAAGTAAATATTGCCTAAAAGCATGGAGCTGAACAAACCGATAGGGAGAGGCGTGGTAGTTTTGGTATGAAAGCAAAGATCTCTCCGATATTTAGAAATAACCATAAAATAACGAGAGTGAACTTGCTTAATTATATCAGTAAGCGCTTTCACAGAAGAAATAATAGTATGTTCACCAAAATAATCGGAGAGTCGTTCGAAATCAAATACAACTGAATAAAAATATGACTTTATATCTAGCGAAATTAGCACAGAGTCTTTATGCGCATCATAGTTCTTTTCTAATGCTTTAAATGCATTGTTTCTCCAAGCTGAATACCGATCAAAGTATCTGTTAAACAACGATCTGCTGTCGTAATTGATTTCTCCTTCCGGAGAAATCAATGCTGACATATTAATCGTGTTTCCGTAAACATTATATGATAACAAATGATTATCCTGATCTATTTTTGCTGTCAACACCGTCCACAGCGTATCAAAGATGTAGATTTCAATACTGGCATCGATAAAGAAATTGACCGAAATCAGGTTTTTATCTTTTTCAATCAAATTGGATACCGGCTTAGTGCTGTTATCACTTTCTGATGCGAATCTCTTGGGTAATACATAAAAGTCTATTCCTGATAATAATTCTCCAATAAAACTCCGAGAGGCTTCAGCTTCAGGATCTGCAAGTACTTGTGCCATCTTGGAGAATGTTGCTTCCATCTCAGAGGAATTCGCTTCAAACTCTGCAATTTTCTTCCTCATTAACAAGAAACTCTTATTATAATAATAGTAGCTTTTCAGTTTTCTATATGAACCCTTCAACATTCTAATGTTTTCGTCAATCGCAGAGAACATGGTGCACCTCCTTTGGCTTTATTCAGTTACAATTACAAAAAGAAAGCAATGTCTTATACACGTCTCGCAAGTACCCCGCCATTCGCAGTTTTCTCAAATTTCATGATGAGCGGATCGTCAACCTCATATGTCTGAGCCTCCCAATTCCACGCGCAGACATACACAACGGGAAAAGGCGAGCGCAGAATCGTCTTGAAAAACGCACCGTAACAGCCGTTCTGCGGCCCGCTCAGCAGCAGATCCATCATCACACGAAATTCATCGTCCAAGACAAAGATAAACAGGTCGATATTGCCACTTTTATGCTTTTCACTTTTCTCATGCACTTCACGCAGAATGTTGTCAGTTGAGCATTCAATAATAGGCGAATCACAATCGAACTCAGAAAACTGTTCTGCAAAATCCCATTTTGTAGGATCATATCCCATATGCGATTTCACGAGCTTCAAATCGCGTTTGTATTGCGCCATTCCTTCCTTTGTATTGGGATAACATCCTTCATGGATTCTATCATAAGCATTTCGTGCTTTCTCCATGATTTCCAGCTGTTCTGCGGTGCTTTTGCGATGAAAGCGATTAATCTTCGTGACGATTGCATTGTTATGTAAGGTATGCGTGACCTCCAAATACCGCTCCTCGCCTAGATATTTCAAATCAGGCAGGGAGTGCTTTGAGCCGTCATCCTGATGCGTTTCGTCAAAAGCGATTCCTTTGCGCTCGAGAATCTCTTTTGCCTTCTGTTCGCCCTGTTTCATGGTTTCACCTCAAATCGTGCTGATGATAGGTATTATCTTCTCAATTTTGGCGACTATGCGTGTTGTTAAGCGAGGAGCGGTAAAGGAATCAAAAAGGTTTATGGCATTATCGCATCTTCCTCTATCTCGCTGAAATATTCGTAAATACGTGCGTTTTCAATAAGTTAAAACGAGTGGATCTTCCTGCTTTTTGCTGTTTTTTTGCAGGAATAATGGACAAATAAAGGACAAAAATCAGCGGCATATTCCTGTATTTACCAAGGTTTTTGCAATTCGTTAAAATATAATAATGGACAAAATCCTTATTTTGTCTGACAGCCGTTCCGGAGAGAAATCCGGGACGGCTTTTTTATTTGAACACAGTTGTGAGAAGTTTTGCAGCATTCATGAAATTGAAGAGAGGCTTGGCTATTAGGATAAGAACGCCTGATTATCTATTCTATTTTCCAAAATCAAAAAAATCTTGATTTTGGGAAATAGATGTGGCATAATACCAACATTACAGGATTCGTTCACCCTGATCGAACAGAAACAGATCCGGATTCTCTTTTGCTGCATCCAGCAGTCTTTGCTCAAAGCCGCTCTTTGAAAAGATGCCGTAAACAACGTGTTTGCCGCGAAACTCCGGAACACCTTCACACTTTTTCTTCAGATCGAAATACACATCTGCCGGAACCGGCTTGTCATAGTATTTGCATTCGCCCGCGAAAATACTGTCATGCTCCTGATCGACGGCAACGACATCAATCTCCGTACTGCCGTTCCAGTATGCGCCGATTCTCGCAGGCACAAAATCTGTATTATTGGCAGCGCAGTAAGCTGCAAAGTTTTCGCGCGAAATCGCTTCAAACACATAGCTCACATGATTTTCGATAAATGCAGACTGTATCTTTTTCAGCACATAACCGGTGTTGTCCATTTCAAGCTCGCCGCGGTACGGGTAAACGAATTTGAACCAGAAGCCGATAAAATAATCGCAGATATAGTATAGCCCTTTTCTGCTTTTTTCGGGATTCTGTTCGGTTGCGGGCACGCGCTTTTCAACGAGGAACAAGTCGCTCAGCGTGGCAAGATACGGTGAAACAGAGGTTGTCGGCTGTTCCAGCAGTCCTGCGATCTTTGACAGCTTATGATTACCGAGCGAGATAGCTTTCATGATTGAATTATAATTGACGGTTTCACGCACTTCCTTTTCCAGCAGAAAAACCGGTTCCTCATATAGGAAGCCCGATTTTGCAAGCATCACATCGGATACATTCTCCCACAGGGAAAGGTTGTTATCGTAAAACTCGATATATTTCGGCACACCGCCGGTCACTGCATAGAGTTCCGTCAGTTCCGCAAATGATTTGTCGGGGAATGCCTGCCGGAATTCTGCAAAGCGAAGCGGCTGCAAGCGAATCTGTGCCGTGCGCCTGCCGTACAGCGGGCTGGAGCGCGACAACACCTTCGAGGTCATCATGCTGATGAGCGAACCGCAGAGGATGACCATGACATTGCTGTCCTTCAGGATCTCATCCCATGCTTCCTGAAAGATCGAAGGATATGCGGCGTTCACGCTGACAATATACTGAAATTCGTCGATGACAAGCACCTTTTTCTCCTGCGGCTGATAGGCCGCAAGCATACGGAAAGCGCTCTGCCAACTTTCCAGACGGTTGCCTGCAAGATGCGGCTGCTGTGTGAAATCCGCGACCTTTTCCGTGAATTTGTTGAGGTTCTGGCGGTCGCTTTCCTCGTTTGCAAGGAAATACAGCGCATTCTTCCCTTTGATAAATTCTTTGATGAGTGTGGTTTTGCCGACGCGCCTGCGTCCGTATACGACAACAAATCCGCCGTCGCGTTTGTATTCCCGTTCAAGAGCAGACAGCTCCTGTTCTCTGCCAAGAAAACGCATAGCAGCCCTCCTTTGTATAATCCTTCTTATTATAATTTAGATTATACTATATGATTGGCGGATTGTCAAGGGGTTATACGCTCTTTTTTTGTATCCGATTAGCCGTTTGAGTTTGATTTATAGAGTACAAGCTCAACTTTCTTATTTTCCATAGCAAGAAGACACTTAAACTATGTCGTACATCAATTATCGATTTTTGCATTTGATGCCGAAGGCTTATTGTCATTTCTCGCATCAATCAAAACAATATCTGTATTTTCATGGATTCCAAGCTCATTTATTACCCTAATCACTTTTTCAAATTCCTCCTGTGAAAAGAACAAAATGACTTTTATTGCTCGATCTGTGTTTGCTGCTTGTTTGTAGATATCAACCTGCTTTTCAAGGTTTTGTTTTAACTTACTATTCGAAGCAAGTTTAAATTCAACAAGTGTAGAATCCTTTTTTCCGAATGAGACTTTGTAATCGACTGGCCCCCTTCCATTATTCACTTCTCTGTTAACATCTAGACTCGTTCCATACCAAACTAGTCTATACATAAGTTGAAGATCACTTTCTCTTTTTACAGGTTTTCCTTTGATATAAAAGATTCGATAACCATCCTGATCTTCTATAACATGTTTTAAATAATGAACACGCTTTAAAGCCTCTTCATGTGCATCAGGGATTACATTATAAAACTGTGTTTTATTTTTCAAAAGCTGAACCAGTTTTTCCAATTGAGTTTGAAACAGCAGTTCAACTTCTGAAACTTGTTCTATGCTAACAGAAGTGGCTTCATCTTCGTGTTCCTCTTTATATTTCATGTAATAGTCAATAATCTCTGGATGAGTGCGAATAAAAATTTCAGCAGCCTGATCTCTTTCCGATTTTGAAGGATTTTTATCCCCAGCGCCTAATATACCCGAGAGATATTGGTCTAATTGAAAACGCAATGTCTCATCATCGACAGAAGGAGCGATTGTTTGCAAATTTCGAAGCATATCTGTTCGATTAATAAAAGTATCATCTCTAGTCAAAATACATTTGGGAGTCAGGAGGACAAAATCTCCTTCAAAATAAGGAAGATAATACTTTTTTGAAGTCCAGGTTTGTGTTTTGTAATTGAAACAAACCTTTTGTACCATGAAATCTTTACATCGAGATGAATCAAGATACTCTCTGGCAAATCTTTCTGTATATTCCAACAGATATTTTTTTGCAAAAGTCGTTGTAAAGTCGCTTATCTTGTCTCTTCCCACATTAGGGCTGATCAAGCACAATTTCTCCATATGAGTCCCTTTTGTTATTGTTTCCTTACCGAACGCTTTGAATATCGAATTTAATCCATTATATAAACCGACCGCAAAATCTGCCCCGAGGCCACGACCAGCGTTACCCTCAAGACTAAAGCCAAGCCAAGTTTGCTTCACCTCAGAGAAACGATACCATGCCTTCATCATCCCAGAAGTTAGTTTCTGAGACTGTTCAGATTGAATTTGTAAGAATCTAAGGTAACTAATCATCTCATCATGGATTTTTCGCAACTGTTCATCTTCACTATTAAACAGCAAAAATGGATCTATAAACAAAGGCAGATCATTAATGAGAGAGATATTTACCGCCCCATATGCCTCGATGGTTTCCTCGGGGATATCAAAGAAATCTGAGAAGAAGATCTTTACACTAGTCATTGAAGTAACTCCTTTACAGAAGGCACATACTGATAAGAATATGCTTTTGGGGCATACTTTCTAAATATTTATATGATAATCAATTATCAAAGCAGTGTTTCCGAATTTATTACTTCGGGTATTAGAGGATTTTCTTTATCGCATCTATGATTTTCACTACATCTTCCATCGTATTATTTATTCCAAGAGAAACTCGTATCGTCCCGAGAGTACAGCTATCTTCTAAGTGAATGGCTTGTAATACATGCGAAATCTCATCACTACTGCCATTACAAGCTGAACCAGTAGAGATACATATCCCCTTTAAGTCCATACGATGAAGGATTGTCTCGCCACTATGACCTGGAAAAGATAGACTCAGCAGTCCTGGAAGCGTGTTACATCCATTGCGTATATAGTTGATTCCGGCTCTATCCATTTCTGACAGAAATAGCTTTTCTAAATCCAGTACATGAGCGGTATTCTGCTCTAGCGCGTCTATATTCTTTTTCATAGCTGCTGCCATGCCGACTATTGCCGCTGTATTTTCAGTTCCTGCGCGCATTTTCGTTTCCTGTGCACCGCCGTCCATAAATGGGCACAGCTTAACACCATTCCTTATATATAGGAATCCGATGCCTCTCGGTCCGTTAAACTTGTGTGCAGAGGCAGACAGCATATCAACCCCAAGTTCCTGCACATCTATCTTAATATGACCGACTGCTTGAACCGCATCGGTATGAAATACTGCACCGTGCTGATGCGCAATCTCTGCTAATTTCTTAATCGGTTGGATTGTTCCGATCTCGTTGTTTGCTGTCATAATGGACACGAGCCGGGTTTGATCGGATATATATCGATCAAGTGTCTCAGGCAGTACAGTTCCGGTATTATCGACAGGCAGATAAGCAACAGGGTACTGTAATCGCTCAATTGCTGCACAGGAATGCAGAACCGCATGATGCTCAATCTGCGATGTGATTGTTGCACGATGATCCGAATCTGCAAAGGCGGAACCTTTAATTGCCCAGTTATCGCTCTCCGTACCGCCGGAAGTGAAATAGATTTCTTCTGGTTTTGCATTGATACATTCAGCAATCAAAGCTCTTGCGTCTGCAAGAGCTTTTTTCGGTGCTCTTGCAAATGAATACGGCTGCGATGCATTACCGTATTCGTCCTGCATCCATCGCATCATTGCTTCCAATACAGCGGGATCGAGTTGCGTCGTTGCCGCATTATCGGCGTAAATCATCTTTTTCATGTTATCACCTAAGAAAACAACGTACATCCTTCGTTCTTGAAGTCTTCGATCTTCGCCAGCAATTCTTCTTCCGTCACTTCCAGTTCTTCTGCCAGGCAAGAAATGCAGTAGAATGACTTTGCTTTCTTGTCAATCAGTTTTTTTGTCAATCCGATTTCGTCCTTTGATAGCGGCTCTTTGCCGCAAACATAACACTTTTTCTGATCCATAATTACTGTGTATCCATTCCCATGATTTTGAATGCAGGAAGGTCTTTTCCGGCATATTCACTATCCAGCAAGCCGAGCTGATACTTGATCGTATCGCGCATGCGTCTGGCACGATCGAAGCAATACCGCTTAAACTCTCTGGGTGAGATGTCAGTAGTGCTCTGAACATTCGGGAAAAGCAGCTTGAGATAAGCTGTTGCAATGCGCTTTACAGCTTCTGTATCGCGTGTATCGGCACCTTCCGGTACGATGATGTATTCGTCCACAATACTTCTATAAGTCATATCATCACGCAATTCATGCAGTATTGAGCAGAAATACTCAGAGTTCAACGCCCAACTGTTGACCTTCAGATCATCTTTCATTCTCGGAATATTCCAGCCCTTGATAAAGCCGTGAAAGCGCTCAATGAGAGCAGATTCATGGAATACTTCCGGTAATTCGGTAAACATATTGCTGTATCCGTCGGCGTCCATGATCTCTTTCCGAATATTGCCGCACAGAATCATGCCGGCATTGGCAACGCCCTTATAATCTCCAACTGTGAAATAACCTTGCTCCAGATAACCTTTGAGAGCAGCACGCATTTCATCAGTATCAGTAAAAGAAATCGTCTGAACCTCGTCCAGAGTTACGAAATCGCTGCCAGCCACCAGACCTTCACGCCGCTTTGTTTGATCGTAAAACATCTTGGCTCTGCTCATGACACCGCCGCTGGAAAGCCAACCATAGCGGCTGACATTGCCGAATAGATAGGACTTACCGGTTCCTTTTGGAGCAAGTTCAATCAGATTCAGTCGTTTTTCTACGAATGGAAGCAATCTGGTAATCATTGTCAGCTTCTGTTCTTCCGTTTCATAGCCATCTGCATTATAATCAACTGCACCGAGAACCACATCCAGCCATTCATCAATTGTGAACTCACTCCTGGCATCCTTGTAGTCATCTAAATCAATGTTGTACGGACAGAAATTCTTGAAAGAAATCAGCTTGATCTTTCCTTCTTTGGAACTCTTCGCTTTGGAACTCCGCTTTTCGTACTCAAAGGAAATATCAAAATCGTCCGGAGAACGGTATCCGAGTTCGACCATGCCCCAAATGTCCCGACCTTTTACGAGATCGTCCTTGCAGTCGTCCCATACATCACTTTCAATAATGGTTTCCTTGAAACCGAGTCCAAAGTCTGGCAGGGAGAAAGATACCTCGCTGGTCTTAATGTCGATATTGACAGAAATTTTCGCAAGGAATTTTACTCTTTTTCCCTCAATGATAATATCGTTCTTGATCGCAGTCCAGTCATCTTTACGCGGAATGAATTTTTTTACGAAGCGCGCAAGATCATCTTTATCGAAATTGCCGTCTTCATCCTCAAACTTTTTTAGCAGCCAGTCACGCATAAAAGCGGGCAGACTAAGTGTGGAGAAGAAGTTTGTTTTCTTCAAATCCTTGTAGACAACCATTTCATCAAAGTTGTCTCGCAGTTTCTCTGATAATTCCATCGTTTTTCTCCTTATCAGAACAGACTATCAAAGTCATCGTTCACCGTTGCAGTCTTGCCCTTCACAGTGAATTTGATTGTACCAATCAAATCTTCCGCATCGAAGACATCAACAGTATAGTCTTTGGCTCTCTTAATGTCACTCAGAGCAAATACAAAGTGTTTGCCGTCATTTGATGTTCCAGCATATGGCTTGTCATTCAGCATAATCGAGATGTTGTTAGAATTTGTATCCGAGATATACAGCTGCAAAGTCACGCCTTTTCGCCGATCAAGCTGAATCTTATCCGGCTGAACCACCTGAATCTTGATTCCGGCATTCTTCTTTAATGTAAGCGTGATAACCGGTACAACGACTTCTTCCAGTGTAGCACCACCATGAACTTCCACATTTGCTGCACGGCTCTTTTTGAAGCGCCCGTAATCAGAAAGAACTATATAATTGTTTTCCTCGACCTTGAACGGTACATCGCAGCCTTCAAACAGAGCACAGCATCTTCCAGAATGCTCGCCTTTGGTATCGGTATCATAAGGGATTTCCTGTTTATTTAAGACTGCAAGCCGTGATGCACCATGATCGCTGGCGATTACAAAAGACTGGCAGCGGTGCATGGTGAGTTCGATTGCCGCCGTGTTGATTGCTTTTTCAATTACTGCCAGTTCCGCAGGGATATGAATCGGATCTTCATCATTGGTAAACAAGTATCCGCCTTCTTCTTTATGCTTGATCTCATCAAGATCCTTTTCCTTGAACTTCATATCTCCAGGCCAATTATCATAAAACTGTTTGTTGACCTTTGTGATCGTTGGCAAGTCGCACCTTGTAATATCCACACGCATAGAGAGGCCTTTTTTCTTCGCCAATGATTCGATGTATGAAAGGTACTCAACGCCCAGCGCGTCAATCCAGTATAGATAAGCATTTTTCTTGTCCTGAATCGCCTGAATTGCGCTGTCTCTGGTCGGAAGCTGTGCATATAGATAACGAGATGCATAATCTTCTACGATTTTCAGAAAATCAGGTTCTACCCGATTTGTGATCTTTTGCTTTTTATATGCATCCATATATGCTGTCAGTTCAGGAGCCAGTACCGGACAAGTGAAATTATACTTTTTCAGGTATGCTGCCAAAGCCGGATAAACATACTCTATCGCATCAGAAATGCCGTGATGCGCGATCCATTTGACAATAGCTTTTCGCTCGTAGCTCGTGTTATCAGTGAAACGATAGATTGCTTCTTCCGGATCAACCTCATTCGCTTTAAGGAATACGGCTACATCCTCGCTCGGAAACTCCCGCAACAGACGTTTGCGGCTATCATACATCTTCCGAAAAACTGGATCTGTATGCGGAATCGCCGTGATCATAGTCAGGATATTATCCTTGAAATCTTCAAAATGGACGGTCTTTTCTACTACATGTCGCAGGTAGAGATTGGATATTTGCTCCTGATTCCATTTGCAATATACGAAAGCAAGCCAGTTCTTAAACTCTAGCCCAGTAATCGCTTCATGCAGATTATCGAAGATGCCTTCATCAATCCCATACTTTTCAAACAGTGCAGGCATGTTTTTCCCGGTATCTTTGATTTCTTTCAGCATACGAGACCATTGTTCGTTCGTTCCGATTTCATTATCAAGGTTAAATCCTTTTATCGTTGCATTCAAGATCCCATAAGCGTCAAGCAGGCTAGTGACCCGAAGCATTGAATTAGTCAGATCCAGAGATGTTGCAGCACTCACTAATCCGCAGGCACCGTCCTCAAAAGAACGGATCAAGTATTTGATACCGACATTCTTAACCATGCCGGATTCCGGAGCTGTATTCAGAATAGACACTTGGGTAACAGTATCAGCAGCGATATAAGCTCTTTTCTGTGCTTTCATTCTGCTGTCTTCTTCAATAATGCGCGATGCTTGATGCGATACACCGCGAAGAAGGAGAATCACTCTTGCGGTTCCAAGCGTTGTGCTTTTTAACCGACGAAGTTCCTTATCTGCATACGCAGAACCCTTTATAGCAAGAAACTCGCCCAAACCGACCACAACAAACTTATTGTCACGATAATCGACATCAGATGTCCTGAAATTGTCAATCAGCTCGTCAATGCTGGGAAATTTATCATCTTTGAAGCAGAAATCGCTCATTCGCACAACGGAAATACCGTTTTCTTTCAGTTCGTCTAAAACAGAAGCATACTCTGCGTCACCGATGAGATAGAAAAACGGCAATCCCTTTGCAGATGCGATATAATCCTGAACTTCTTTGCAAAGCATGATAATTACCCCTTCCTGTTGTTGATAATCTTAACTCCTAAACTCATGTCCTTTTTGACAATCTCGGTCAGCCATGTGCGCAATTCAGCATCGTTCATCTTTCCAATTTCGCTCACTACCTGATCGCTGCCGCCAGCATTATATTCTTTATGAGCCAATGCAGTAATTGTCTCCCGAACACGAGGATTGTCATTCCATTCATACGCGCTAATTCCAAGACTATCCAGCGCATCACGAATAGCATTCAGGTCATTCAGCAGACTGCCGTAATCTCCGATGATTTCCTTAGCAAACTGCTGATCTCTAAATGAAGCATCAGCAATACGCTCAAAGAAACCGGTTTTCTGCATGAATGCAATTGCAAACTTGATCTCGGATTCACTAGATGAATAGCTGTTTAAGGTTGAGAAGGCTCTCTTGGCATCTGCGTATTCAGCTGAGCTAACACAAATCAGAATTGGTGTGCGGAACTGCTCAGACCATGCACGAGGGTTCTTTGTACCGCTAGCCTTGGATTTCCACAGAGCAAACATTTGGGATTTCAGCTGATTCTTTCTGAAATCTTCTGCTGCTTTCTTGACGATTGCATTACTGGAAGTAGCAGTCTCAGTGAACAGTTCGGAATTGATCGAGTTTTTGATTTCCTCGCATTCAGACTCTGAGAAGCCGTCCAAGTATGGAGCATATACATCCATAAAGACTGTAAGATTGTGATTCAGAATGTCCTTGATTTCAGTATTATGATCCGTCAACTCCGTATACAATGACTTCATGTCATCAGGAAGCATATCATCATATTCAGCAATCTTTTTCAGCTGATTAAAGAATGATTTCAGCTGCGGATATTTGGCACAGACAGATTCACAGGAGAATCCAATGAATTTCAGATTGTCTCTCCAGGCAGTAAAAGCGCCATTTTTGGTATGTTCATGAACATTCAGCAAAAGGTTTGTCAACTTGATTACTTCGTATTCTGTTGTCAGTTTCCTGATTTCATCTTCACCGGTTGCACCGATCCAAATAGCAGAATACTCCACACTAAACAAGTTTTTGATATCAGAGAAAACCACATTTTGCGCTCCGATTTCTTCTGTAAGTGTGAGCAGTTTGCCGTTTTCAAACCGTTTCAGGAACAATTCCATGCCTTTCTTGCAGTTCTCTGTCGTAAGAAGGTCTTTAAGATTCTGCGCCGATGTCGGACGCTGCATAGCAATTTTGCCGATCCTGTTGGCAATATCATGTGCTTCATCGCCCTTGTTCTGCACCAGTTCCATATACATTTTCACAAGATCGTAAACGCCCTGTGTATCCACATCTTCCAGTGACCAGACCGGATATGCCAGTCCTCTCATCTTTTGAAGCACCATTGAACTCGCGTGCTGGGGAGAAGAACAGGAATTGGCGTCGATGCCCCAAGCCGATTCTGTCAGTTCATAAAAAGCCTTTTCCTCATCGGTCAGACTGACAATATAGCTCTGCTTCTTCTTGCTTCCGAAGTTATTGCCAATCATCTCAGACAGCTTATCCGGATTCATGGAATCACGGTGTCCCTCAGAGTCCATGCAGCGATACGGTTCAGAGCTATACTCTTTCAGCAGGAAGCCGGTGATAAAGCAAGACAGATTACACTCAGAGAAGCCGTATTCCGATTCCAGGCAGTCATAAATCGTTCCAATGGAGATTTTTCCGTTTTCTTTGAAATTATCAGCTATTATTTTATCGATCGCTTTTTTGATAATCACGATAGGCTCGTCAGAAAGGGATTCCTCTTTCCAGTATTCCGGTCTGCTCCACACCTTACCCAAAACGGACTTTTCACACCCGGCTATTAACCCCTTTATCTCTTGTCCGCCGATGCCATAACGGGCAATTTTCGCAGCAGTAGACAATTTGAGTTGTGATTCAGTCAAGCCCTTGGTGAAGTCCTGAACGTATCCGTACTTGCTCAATACGATAGTTTGAAGGATCGTATGAACGGCAGCTGCACCGACGGCCTTTTCACCGTCCTGATTTGCGTACGTGTATACGATAAAGTGTCCGTCATGGATGCGATCTTTCCATGTCTTTTCCAGAACATCCTTTGCCAGTTTGTTCTGGCGCTTGGATTCCTGATTGTTATTTCCGTTATAATACAAAGACATCGCAGAAAAATCTACATACTTTTCAAACTGTTCCAGAGTAAGCGGTGTGGAAAGCGCATCAATCACTACGATATTCTTATAGTCTTCATCCATAATCGTGGTTTTGATAAGAGAACGGAAACTCATGGCTTCTTCTTCTGTCTTTGCGACTGCCAGGACAGCATAGAAGTGCCAGCTGGAATCCTTATTCTTCAAAGCATCCATCTGCTTCTTGAAATCCGCAATCGTAACAACAGGCAGTTTTCCGGATTCAATATCAAGCGCATACCGGAGTTTAAGCGGCGGAGTAAGGTTCAGAGCTGAGGCGAGAGCAGCGCCCTCTGAAACCAGCTTTGCAGTCGTTCCCTGCGAAGAACGAATTTCGTCCTTGTATTTTTCAATTTTCACGCTGTCACCGGCAAGAACCGCAGCCGAATATACTTTTTTGTTGTCCGGAAGCGGGTTCTCAATCAGGATACCTTTGCTAACAAGACCTTTTGCAAGTCCCTTACATTCAATTTGCAGTTCCTGGTCGCCTTCAAACACATAGCTGATATTCTGATCAGTAGGTTTCAAAATCGGCAGGGATCCACCTAAACGCAAGTCAATCGACTGCATAATCAGGATAGCTTTCAGAACAATCTTTTCTTTTTCTGTAAGCTGTTTCTGCTGCGGGAATGTATCGAGGATCAGCCGAATGTCAGAAGTGAGATAGTCTTTTCCCTTTTCGTAGAAGAAGTCCCACAGCATATCTACCGTCAGGAACGGACGGTCATCAATCGGACAGGTATTCTGGATGAACCATTGAAATGCTTTTACTTCCAGATCTTTCGGTGTTTTGATGAAGTCAAACATACTACGCTGATTGGACTGGAAAGCAGATGCAATATTTTTCAACACAAGCGCAGCCATCGGATGCAGCGGCAATATCTCGCGCATGATTGCTTCACTCTTGATATTTGCAGCTTTAATAACGGCAGCACGGGCGTTGGTATCATCTGCATTCAGATCGTCGGTCATCTTCTTCCAGCTGTCTTTCGCTGCCGGTTTGACATCAAAGGCATGACCGATCAGCTCAAATGCAATATTATCCGGCAGAGTGATTTCCACCTTATCGAAACGCTGCTGGACAACCGTCCACGGATTCGTTTTGTCATTGACAGACGCATACTTTTGTGTCAAGGAAGAAAGCGGATGCGTCACGATCATCAGATAGAACGGTGCTTCCTGACAGATAGACACGAGTTTCTGAAATTCACCGAGTGAATCACCATTCTGACGGAAATAGTCACTGAATTCATCCCAAACGAACACGATCTTGATATTATTCTTCTGAATAATATCGATAATCCAGTTACGAAGAGAATCGGAAGTCAGATTGAGCGCAGTAATGCCTTCTGCTGCGGCAAGACTAAAGATGTTATCCATAAGGGAAGAAACATCAGAACTCTTTTTCAATGTGTTTATGATTTCTTCCGCTGTGGACTGCGAAAAAGTAGACTGCCACTTCGGTCTTCCAAGTAAGGAGTTAATCATCTGTGCATGAATATCATCTTCAAGCCAAGCGATGACACTTTCTTTCAGAGAGTTTTCACCCTTATACGGCACATCACTTGCATTCAAAGCATTTTTGATGCTTTCCTGAACAGCAAGGAAAAGCTGCTGTGGTGTAGTGATGCTGCCGGAAGCATAGCGATATGCAGTCACGATGCCTTGATTCTTATGACCGATAAACTTTTCGAGCAGAGCCGGTTCCTTTTTCAGCGGCTCATACTTGTCCCAATATGTACGCACTTCTTCTTCCGGGACTTCCAGAATCTTTTTCAGTGCGAAGGCGCACTGTGATTTACCGGTTCCATATGCACCGTGAATCCAGATCGAGCGATTGGTGCTGCCACCCAGCATAGCTTCCGTTGTTTTCAGCAATGTGATGAAGGTTTCGTGCGGATATGTCGTATCCCATTTTGCGCCGCTATTTATTGCCGATTCATCAATACAGGGAAAATAATCTTCATCAATGTCAAAGTATTCGCAATACTTCATGTAATCTGTTGCCATTGTTTAGTCCTCCCGAAAGAGATTCAATACATCGTCTGACGTTTTTTCACGAAGGGTAATGGTCTTCAAATCGTTCGTAAAGGTCGCGTTGATAAACTCCGGATATGCCGAAGACAAGCCGAGCAGAATGGATTTCAGCTCTTCTTCATCGTAAAGGCCGAAAATCCGGATCGGACTGACACCGTCACGATCAATCGTGTCATCCATAAGGTAGGAAACATGGAACTCCTTGTCCATATTGCATTTTTCAGCAAACTTATAGAGCGCGTAAAGAATAACGCGGTTATCGCTTACAGAGCACTTCGAGCGAACCATGTCATCATCGTCAGTTACATAACCGAAATTCAAATTGGTACCGAACGGTGTTTCTGTTATACGCTTGAACGCCTTGACAATAGACTTAGCATCTTTCGGCTTGACATCCAGTGCAATAAGCCGTTCCTCAATCTGGGTGCGCTCATAAAAATAGCCGATATCCATGTTATTGATATACCACGCGATCTGCGGGTTTTCCATAGCCAGATTAACAAGCATCAGCCCAAGAGCAGTATCCGATTCCCAACCGATTTCGCTTACAAGTTCTGCAAAGTCAGTGAAATGATTTTTCTCGTTCAGGCCAGCATCTCTCAGGAAGCGTCTGAACATATCATACATCATCGGACCAAGCGTATGCTCCGTGAAGAAATCTTCTTTCAGATCAAAAAACGATACTAACCAATCACGCTTTGGGGCATGGTCGGCAAATGAATTAAGGCTCTTCATGGCTCTTCCTCCTCCTTGTGGATGACGCAGCGAATGGAACAGCAGACATCCGCTGTCAATCATGTGGCATTGATAACAGTGAACACAATCTGTAATCGAAAGTTTGCCGTCTATGAACTTGATACAGCCGTTACGACAGTTTGTTTCACAAACCTGACATGCTGTGCAGTATGCAGATTTCCGGAAAACTTGCTTGAACAGTTTAGAAAACTTCGGCTTTTCAATGACGATCGAGTCAGGAATAGATACGACATATCCATTTTTCGTATCTTTCACTTTGAAATGAATGGAATCTCCTTCAAAGCGGACAGAGTAATCATCATCGTTTACTGATAGCATTCCAAGCGTTTTGATCCATTCTTTCCAGTCAGTAGAAGGATCTGTAACAGTAATCGTCAGGATATGCTTCGTCGTGCTTTCAACGCATCGGAACTTATTGTCTCGGAGATCACGCCCGTTCTTTCGTGCGCTCCATCCGCCGTTTGATATGTAGGATTCAACTTGCTTTGGATCGTTTGAATTATATGAATCCTTGATATAACCGATATATCTGTCGATTTCCTGCTCATAGGAACAACGGCGGAAGTAATCACTTGCTCCGCCGCCCATCGGACAGAAAAGGCACCCAGCACGGGCATTACCCTTGCGGTACGCATCATTGATATAGATATGATTATAGTAGATATAGAGCCAGATTTCAGCCGATGTCCATTCCAAAATCGGGTTGAAGCTGTACTGTCCTTTTTGCTTTTTTCCGAAATTTTCAAATTCGTATTTGCTTCTCGCAATACTCTCATGAGCGCGGACACCAACAAAATCCATGCCGATATAGTTATCTTTGCCTGTGATTTCGCGCATTTTCAATGTCTGCGGCGTACTTTTATGGACGCTGCAACACCAACGAAGAACTCTTGCTGGCGGAGCAAAGATTTTCCACGATTCCTGCGGATCAAAATGTGAACGTGCAATATAGAAAGGTGTTCCATCCTCTGCGCACTGCTGCTTGGTGTACTCCACCGCAGCATAAGTATCCGGGAACTCCATGCCGGTATCTCCGAAGATTACGACAAAGCTGCCCTTCGGCAACGCTTTCTTGACAAGATCAAGGAGAACCGCGCTATCCTTGCCGCCTGAAAATGCAACATGGAAAATATCCAGCTTCTTATTAAATTTCTCGTATTCCTTTACGATCATCTTGACAGTTGAGTCCTCGATAACAGTCAGGAGCTCTTTATTCGCAGCACACATTGCTTCAATATCAATCGGCAGAAGCACATTGCCGCTTTCACGGCTGAAAGGAACAATGCCCTGCTCATCCATAACCGGCTGCAATTCAGGCGCATTATAGAGATCGCCGCCTCTTGTTCTGGCAATTAACACACCGCGATACCAATAGGCATTGGATTCAGCCCACAGATACGGTATATTCTCCTGCGGATCAAAATCCCAATAATTCCGAAAGCCGAGCAATTCCATCTCCGGACTGTATACAGGTCTGGGTTCTTTGGAAAAGTTCGTCGGGGTAGAATTTAACAGAATACCGCCTGTTTCGGTATCAAAGGAATAGGAATACATGAATTAAGGTTCCTTTCTAAGAGTTTGTGCCATTGCTGCAACATCGCTCAACTGTGAGAATTTGCTCTTGGCTGCATAGCCGTTCTGAAATAGATACTGCCCGATTGCTTCGGGAGACAACTCAATATCAGACCTTGCAGCAGCAATCGCCAGCATCTCAGGATAGCTTTTACCAAAGTCTTTTTCAGTAATGATGCCTGCGTTCTTGTCATTAAAATTGATCAGACTTAATGAATAGCGCTTGCTAAACCGATAGCAATAGCTCTCTAGCAAATAGTGATTCCAGCTTTGACCGCACATCGGGAATAGTGCAAAGGTCGTGATTTCTCTCAATGCGCAGAAGTGATTAGGGATCAGACCGGAGAGGACGCGGTCTATTTCATCTATCGGGAATTCTACTGCACTGGGCGTAACGAACTGATTTGCGTCAACTCGCACCATACCATCATACAATGCCTGAAAGACATTTTTTCGGTTTGGGACGCCGGTCAGTTCAAGATTTTTCTCTGCCAGCTCAGCAAAAGTACAGCTTTCTTTTTCGGATAGATACTGTTTGAGCAGTACGATAGAGTTTAGTTCCGCGTTATCTTTCGTCAGGATTTTTCCGTTTAAGGTATACTTATCCGAGAGCAGTCGCCCGTACACAGCTGCCTGAATCGTTGGCAGCGGTATTTCATAATTTACTTCTTCGACACTTTCCAGTGGCAAATCGCCAAGTGAAGCAAAACCGTCTTTGTCGCAGGCACTTTCGACATAATCGAGAATAGCATCTGCTTCCTCATCCGTTATTATCAGCCGGTCATTCAAGAAGTAAATGCCCTCTGTCACTCTTGAGAAGTGAGGGCTGCCAGAGATTCCTCTCCAAATGTTATCTGTGGGTATATATGGCAAATCGGCACTCAAATCGTCAACAGACCGAGATGCCGTATCTCCCCAAACTCGCTTTAATTCAGCCGTAAGGCTGTCTTTTTCAGTCTGCTTCTTTCCGTTTACCATAAACCGTCTGGCATGATGGCAGTCAGGTAAATACTTTTGCAATAGTTCTTTCAGCATTTCTTCTGATGAAATGTGCTGACTGTTCATCCACTCGTGCTCATGTTCTAGTAGTGCTTGGTAATAGATCACGGTTGTTCCGTCAGAAAAGATATTTTTCACGATCTGCCGTAGTTCTTCTGACAAATCCTCACTTTTCGCATACAGCTTATCGTTAATAATCGTACCGACAGACAGGATCTTCGATTTGAGTTCATCATCATCTTCCGGAATATTATTAATGACATCAGCTTCAGCAAATCTGCGAAAACGCATGAGATCACGAACTGAATCCAGTTTGAAACCGTATGGAAAGTGCTGATTAAGAACCAGGCGAATTCCGTCCGATATATCATCTATCGCGACTTCTTCAATAATTTCGTCATGTTCAGGCTCTTTCGGAGCGTCGATCGTATCATCTTCTTCAATCTGATCGTCGGTTTGAAGGCGATAGTAAATCTTTATTTCGTCATAGCTGATTTCGCAAATGTCCATCAGTTGCTTGATATTTGATACAATATCCGTAGGGCTGTGGTATGTTTCGATATATAAATCATCAGCGATCTGAGCTGCTTTTTTCAAATTTGCCGCATCCGTTTTATTGGATACTTTTATTCCACTAGACAATGAATTAGAAGGATTAAGCAATATTCTGATAAGCAATCCTCTGAATACTTGTGGATAATCCTCATAAATTTCCTTGATCAGTTCAACATAAAGGCTTTCCCATGTTTTGAAAAAAAGAACAGGCTTGCCGGAGTAAGTGCATTTTACCGGAGTGGTAAAAGCCAAAAGAGAATAACTATGCCAATCTAGTAGTACTCCTGTTCGTGTTTGAATGGAATCTGCAGAGTTGCTTTCACAGCTACTTTGTACAATAGAATCATTAAACATCGTTTTGGCTGTAGTTAGGATATCATGAAATGCATGCGGATTCTGCTGATACATCTTAACCATTATACGAAAAAGGCTTGATGTATTCTTTACACCGCCGTTTCCCTCACTAAACAGATACCGTAATTCTTCAAACCGAAGACTAATGCCGTTTTCATTACGATAAGTACTATCTATAGCTATACCTAGGGAAATCGCATGATTTCGAAACAGGGTGGAGATTTCAGAAACGGCGTCTTTTTTTGTAATGCAACCGTTATCCATACGTCTATACGCATCAATCAACAGTGCAACTTCAAATGGTGTCCAGATAGGTTGCCGCATTACATTATCCCCTTCCAAAATATTAAATGCTATAACATGAATAAGCTATCACATCGCGGTAGTACAGTTATACAGAATATATTATATCACACAACCACTGATATGTCAATCTGTACAAAGCATTTAAAGTCCCCTAAGATATTCAAAGACTCAATATTTGCATTTGTTTCATACAGAGTAATATCATAAAAATGAAAGGACGTTATTCTATATGCAATTCTAACGTGTTCATGATGATAATGGAAAGATTAACTTGTGCAACCCTCCAAACTTTTCTCCATAGTGAAAAAATCAGCCGTTTTGTGAGGATATAAGTGAGAGCCGCCGTAAATCTCTGCAAACCTCGAAATAGAAGCATAATGCACAGAACGATGCCGGCCGTTTTGTGCAGTCAGACAAAGTTTCTGGAACAGACTATTATTTTTGCGCGTTTCTGTAGGGCTGTATGAGAGGCGGTTCTCTCAAATCAATCCAAAATCAGGGAGGTAACCAAAATGAAACGAAACCAGCAAGAAGTCATCAACCACATCCTCGATCTGTTGACCGAGCTCGTTGATGACGAGCCTGCCGAGAAGCAGGCGAAGACACCGCCGATGGAAATGCTCACGATCAAGGAATGCACCGAAGCGGTCAAGGGCATTTCCGAGCATACCATCCGCAAACTGGTCGCGCAGGGGCGCGTTCGCTATATCCGTACCGGCGAGGGCGAGCGCGGCAAAATCCTCATCAGCAAGCAATCCCTGCTCGACTATCTCGGAGGTGAGAAATAACAAAGCACCTGCCGCAGCAGATGCTTCATAATAACATTTCTTTGCATAGAAGATGTGGGACATGATTACTTTGTTTTATAATGCTTGACATAGAATCGATAGGCTTCCTTCCAGTTACGAAACTTGCTTCTGTAATATTCAAAATCATCAAGTCCATGTCTGTCTGGAATGCGGTGAGCGGTATCAAACCAGTGATGCCGGAATTCATCCCGTGTATATTTGTTTTCCGTCCATGCATAATCACTGATATCCCACGAACAATAATATTTTCTGTACTGTCTGCCGTCTGGAACATCGACAGCGCGTCGCACCGCCGCAGATGCCTGTCGTTTGCCGAATCTGCTGTTTTGCTCTTTCACATGAACCAGCGTACCTTTTCTATGCTTATAGCTTCTGCTCATATGACACCTCCATGTGATTTGGGGCTGTTTCCTATTTCGTGATGACCGCAATGGCGCAGGGCATTCTGCCGTCAACGACATGATACTCTACATTCGCATAGCCCATATCCGCAAAGAATTGTTTGTACGATTCCAGATCAAACTGCCGCTTGAAATCCGCGCCGAGCAGCGTGATGAATTTGACCGCGGCTGTACCGGTTCCTTTCGACATATTGATGTAGGTCGGAATGATGATCCTGCCGCACGGTTTCACAACGCGCTCCAGCTCATGCAGTGCCTGTTCGGGATTCGGCAGCAGATGAATCACATTGCCGGCGACCACCTTATCAAAACGATTGTCCTTACATTTGAGATGCGTGATGTCCGCCCTGCGGAAAACGACATTCTCAAATTTCCGGCATTTCTTTTCAGCCTGCCGCAGCATCCCCGCAGCGAAATCGGTTGCGATCAGCCGTCTGCACTTCGGCGCGATGCTGACGCTGATTGCGCCGGTTCCGCAGGCACATTCCAGCACCGTATCAGACGGCTCGATGAACTCAGCCACCTTCTCGCCAGTACCACGATAGACCTTACCATTGTAAACCTGCTCAAATAGATCGTACAGCGGTGAGATTTTATCCCAGAACATGAATTCCACTCCTCCTTATCATCAGATTGCTATATCAAAATTATAGCACGGGTGACGGGAAAAGTCAAACTGAAATCGCTGAAAAGATGCTGGGGTATGTGATTCAGAATGGAAACCGGGAAATCCGGAGTATCCGTATACTTTTGATTTTGACGGAATAGCAAGCCATAGAAAGTATCGTATACTTTCGTGATTTTCGATTTTTGCAGGCTGAACCCTTGCAAAAATCCTGTTTCGGGAGCCCCAGCCCGAAACAAATACACATCAGATAAAAAATAGCCGCCAACATACAGGAAACGTAGAATGGAGGAATTTCCAGTGAGAAAATACAAGCAAGTAAAACGCAAGGAGGTCGTATTTGACCTGAACGAATGGGCAGAGGTTGAACGCCGTGCCGCCGCCGCAAATCTGAAAATCGGAACCTACATCAAAAAGATCGCTGTCAACGGGGAACTGACTTATTATGATATGCAGAATGCAGCGCCTCTCATCAATGCGATGCGGACGATCAACAACAATGTCAACCAGATTGCGCGCAAGGCAAATGAAACGCACAGCATTTATGCGGAAGACATCGAAATTTTGAAAGGAGGGCTCAGCGAGATATGCCGTATGTTAAATCAATTTCTGTCCGAGTTACCGTCCACAAAACGCTGAAGTACATCTTGAATCCGGACAAGACTGATGGGCTGCTCTACACATCCTCAATGAACTGCATGACCTCGGCGCGGGACGCTTATCTCGAGATGAAGTCAGTTTTTGAATCGTACTCGACGGAGCGATTCGACGCACCACCGCCGAAAAAAGGCAAGGGCAGCGTAAAGGCTATTCACTATATCCAGTCGTTTGATCCGAAGGACAATATCTCGCCGGAACTCGCCCACCGCATCGCAAAGGCGTTTGCGCGCAAGACCTTCGGGGATGACTGTCAGGTCGTGATTGCAACGCATACAGACCGAGGGCATATCCACAGCCATATCCTTGTCAACACCTACACGCTGACCGGCAGAAAGCTGAATGCTAATAAAACAACTTTGGATCGTGTCAAGGAATACTCGGACAGGGTGTGCCTTGCTTTTGGCATCCAGCCGTATGATAGGAGCAAGGGGAAGGGAAAAACTGTCAGCCATCATGAGTGGGAAAAACGCAGACAAGGCACTTCATGGAAACAGAAGCTGCGTGCAGAAATCGACAGTCTGATCGGTTCGGTCAAGAATCTGGACGAACTGCTCTATGAACTGGAACTGAAAGGCTATGAGGTGAAGAAAGGCAAGTACATCTCTCTCAAGGCGCCGGGACAGCAGCGGTTTATCCGCACAAAAACGCTGGGGGAAGAATACACAGCGGAGAACCTTTCTTCACGAATCCTCTGGGGTGATGTCGGCAGCGGTGCTGTGTTGACGGACGAACCGTCGCCCCTGCGGGATTGCTACGAGACAGTCATCGGGCAGGTAATCATGCTTGCCGCGGAAAAGAAAAAGGTTCCGCGCAGCAGAAACAGCACGGAACCCTATTCGCCGGGAAATGATCTGGATGTTCACCGTTTATCAGCACAGCTTATGATTATCAGCCGCGATCATATTCGTTCCATCGGGGAACTGGAAGGAAAAATTGAAACTGTAAAAGCATCCTATGAGCAGGCAATGCGAGAACTAAACATTATGACAACAGAGCAGGAACGGCTGGCCTCTCTGATTCATCAAGCGGAAATCTATTTCGATTTGTCAGGGAAAACTGATTTGACCGACATGGAACAGCTCAGGCTGACGGTCAGCAGGTAAAGTGTGCAGCACAACGGTATTACACACAGCGCCGACCTTGACCGATTGAGGGCGCAAATGCAGGAAATAGAAAACCAGATCGTATCGCTGAAAGAGCAGCACATGAAGTATCAGCAGAAATATACGGTATACGCTGATATTGCCAAGACCTACCGCGAGATTTCACAGGGCGACTATATCTCCAAACTCACCGAGGAGGAACGCAAGCGGCAGGCTGCCGTAAAGTCACACAGGAAAAAGAACGTGTCTCTTTGAGATAGCCGCAGCTGCAATCCACATCTTGACTTTAAATTGTAAAAGTGATATAATGGAGGCATACAGGAATATGCCATAAAACTATGTTGATAGAAAGGAATCGACCTATGGCATCAATAAGAAAAAGAGGAAACACATACCAGATCCGGGTTTCCTGCGGCTATAACACATCCGGGGATCAAGTTGTTCAGATACAAAACTGGACACCCGACTCAGGGATGACGCAGAAACAAATCGAAAAAGAGCTGAACCGAAGAGCCGTGGAGTTTGAGAATGCCTGCAAATTCGGGTTCCAAAGCACCGTAATCAAGTTTCAGGATTTCGCGGAGCAATGGTTCCGGGAGTATGCGCCGGCAAAACTCAAGACGCAGACAATCCGCAGCTATCATTCGAGCGAGGCAAAGGTCTACAAGGCGATCGGGCATATGCGCATGGACAAAATCACGACGCGCCTTTTGCAGCAGTTTGTGATGGATGTTGCGAATGAGAAGCGCTTCAATCATAAAGGCGAACCGATGCCACCCTATGCGCCGAAAACTGTCCGGAATTACATCACCTTTATCTCTACGGTATTTGACTATGCTGTGCGGATGCAGATGCTGTCGGATAATCCGTGCAGAAATGTGGTAATCCCGTCGATCCGGTCTAAAAAGCGGGATATTTACTCGCTGGAAGAAGTGCAGCAGATGCTGGAGCTGTTCGAGCAGGAAACCGAAGCAAATTACAAGTATACGATCTTCTTTACGCTCGCAGCGTTTACGGGACTGCGCCGCGGTGAGCTGCTTGGTCTGGAATGGAAGGACATCGACTGGAAACACAATATGCTCAGCGTGGTCCGGACTTCCGAATACACAAAAGAAAAGGGCATCTATACAGATACCCCGAAAACGGAAAGCAGTCAGCGTGTGCTGAAGCTGCCGGATGAACTGATGCAAAAGCTGAAAGCATTTCAGGAATGGCAGAATGGCTGCAAACGTGAACTCGGCAGCAAGTGGATCGAATGTGACCGGCTGTTCACGAAGACAGACGGCTCCCCGATGGGGATGCGGCAGCCCTACAAGTTCTTCGAGCGGTTCTGCAAGAAAACGGGTATGCGCTTTGTGAACATACATTCTTTCCGGCACTTTAATGCGTCCATTTTGATCAGCAACGGCGTGGATGTCAAGACGGTACAGGGCTGTTTAGGTCACAGCAGCGCAACAACGACTTTGAACATTTATGCGCATTCCTTCCAGGCAGCGCAGGTCAGAGCGATGGACAGCGTGGCAGACTGCATCCTGAAACGCGACACCAAAAGCAGCGCCTGAAATGCGAATTTTCAAAATAATGGACAAATAAAGGACAAAACCACGATTTCTATAAAAAGCAAAATCCGGAAACCGCGTATCTACGCGATTTCCGGAGCCTAAAATATGGCAGGGGCAGAAGGAATCGAATAAAAATGACCGTTTCTGCTTTTGCCGTATTTACGTGATTTTCATATTATTCTTTGTGGTGATCCGTGTGATTTTGCGCTTCTGTGTGATTTTCAGAAGCCAGTTTTTCTGCCTTGCACTGTGTGACCAGTGCGTTCATGTAGTCGTCAAACACCTTCATGCCTTCAACCAGTTTGCTCTGCGGCGTCCGGATGTAAACTTCATCAAGCACCTTGCTGGTAGACCATCCGCCAAGCATCTGCAAGATCTCCTTGCGCACGCCGAGATCGTTCATCGCGGTCGCAAACTGTGCACGAAGCTCATGAAAGGTCATTTTAATGCCGTTCTTTTTCAGCAAACGGTCATAGCGGCGTTTAATCGCTCCGTAGTTTTCACTGATGATGAAATCCTCATCGCTCTTGTGTTCCGACTTTTGAATCAGATCGAGCAGATAAGCCGGCAGCGGAACATCACGAGTCGATTTCGGCGTTTTATTGCGCTCGGTGACATAGTCGTGACCGTTCAGACAGATACGGGAGCGGTGCACCTTGAGAAAATAGCCGTCTTTCGTTTCGACTATATCCTGGTACTGCAAGCCGCGCACTTCACTGATCCGCATACCGCCGCACCATACAGCAAGCAGACACGGCAGCTCAACACTGGAACCGATCAGCGTCCGGATGACCAGCGGAAGATCCGGCAGATCACCTTTCGGCGGTTTCTTCGGCGGGAGCCGGAAACTGCCTGCATTCGGAATGGTGATGTCGAACAATGCCAGTGCACTGTGCAGCAGTCCGATTGCCTGTTTCATCGTCTTATGACTGAGCCCGCGCTCGGCATCTGCATTGATTGCAAACTGGATATCCACCCGCTTCAGCTTCTTGATCGGGATATTGTGCAGATATGTAAGCCGGTTTTTCGCGATACTCTCATAGCCATACAGCGTTGACGGTGCGATCACATGCCTGCGGCTGTCAATGAACGAGTCCAGTGCCTCCTTCACTGTCATATCATCAATTCGGAACTCCGGCGGACTGTCCGTGAATTCCGATGCGAGTTTCAGCGCCTCCCATTCTGTATTTGCGCTGATAGATTTCATGATACGCTTGCCTTCTTCATCATGTCCGAGCAAGATCTGAACACGCCATTTTCCAGACGGTAACTTTTGTGCTTTCATACCAATCCTTTCCGGGCACGGAATCATGGCATTCAGCATCTCCATGATACCACATTCTGCCCATTCTGTCAACCCAAACACCAGTGAATGCACCGTGTTCTTTCTCTTACATCATTGAAAAAGATGATTCGGGAGCAGTCACTCCGGTTTGTCCGGAGTGGCTGCTTTTTTTGTGCCCGGAAATCGGCTAATCGCGGTAAAGGGCCGGTTTTGTTCTCATGTTACCTCCCGTTCTTATCGCCTCCTTGTTCCTGCGTTATAGTACCCGTTCGGAATCGACGCCGAAAACTTCTTCTCATTCTCCCTCTGAACCATATCCTGAATATAAGTCCCGGCTGCGATGCGTTCAGCCATGTCCAGCATATCCGATGCTTCTTTCAGTTTGTCGTAGAGTTCATTATGCTGTGCTCGTGATGTATCCAGCTTTTCGTTTTCCTCCGGCGTGCGTCTTGTGATTCTTGCATACTGATCGACAGTCTGGGCTGCTTCTCGTTCCCTTTCTGTCAGTTCTGTGAACCGCCTGCGCATGGAATCAAGCGTTTCACCTTTGTTGAGTGCTGCATTCAGCGCAGAGATCTTATTCAGCTCAGCATCATTCACCCAGGTAAGCGGTCTGTCCTGCCGCAGCTTTCGTGCCGGAAGACCGTAGGGCACAAACACCTCCATATATTGCAGTATGGTCATCAGCACCGCCTTGTTCGGCGCATTGTTCTTCTTTGCTTTCTCTGCCTGTGCCTCGATCTGCTGTTCATATTTCATTCGATTGGCGATTCTGTTTCTCAGTGCACGTTCCGTATAGAATTCTCCGAGCGATTTCAGCCGGATGTACCTTTCCCCCTCCCAATGTTTCAGCGAAATGTACTTGCCGATCTTGATGCCATATCCCGCATGGTTCAGCATTTGCAGCAGCTCTTTGAATGACTTTGCTGTCAGGGCATACCGGTCAATATCATCGCGAAGCCGGTCTCTGGCAGTTGTCCGCGGCACTTTGTATGACCGTTCGATCTCCCGGATTCTCTGCGCATAACACTCCTGCGCTTCAAACCCGTTCTCTGTTTCATGGTACGGAATTTGCTCTGCCGTCAACTGCTGCGTGACAAAGTTCAGCTTATCATCCGACGCATAGAAGAACGATTTGTACGGCGAATACTTCTGTTCTTCCAGTGTGCTGACTGTCTGATGCAGCGCGTTCAGTTCCGCCTTCATTTTTCTGACTGCTTCCGCCTGCATATCACTTGCTGAGACTGTTCTGCTTTGTTTGAGAACCGTTTCCAGTCGTTTTGTATCCTGCACAGTCTTGTATTCCTCCACCGTCAGATGCGGATTGTGCGCGTCCTTTTCGTCACGCTCATACCCGTTATGATGCAGAATCAGCTCCATGATCTTTCTTTCCGATTCCTCCCATAACACCAGTTGATTCTTGCCGCCGTGCTGCGGAGCAAAGCCCTGCTCAATCATGGCCGCACGCATTGACACCCCCTTTTTCAGTCCGCGCTGCCGTTCCTTGGTATAGAACGGAATGAAATCAATATGCAGATGCGGAGATGCCTCATCCAGATGCATAACCGCATTGAAAACATGAAGATTCGGATTCCGTTTTTCAAAATCTTCCATATATTCATACAGCATCGTTCTGGCTTCATTCCATAGCGCACCGCCGTATACCATAGACTTGCTGTCTCCGAACTGCACAACCACTTCATAGAACGGCTCCTCTCTGTGACCGTTCGCAATGTGCGAATAGTAGTCTGTAATACGGCGTGTCGGTCGCTTTTGTTTTTCATTATATTCCCGAACCGCTTCCCCGAACAACTCCTCATAGGCTTTTTCAACCGGTTGTGCTTTGAAAGTTACGTTCTGTATCGTATATCCGGGCCGGATGTTCGGTGCAAGGAACTGCCGGTTGTTGTGCGCGATATTCGCGCCGTGCGGTGAGCCTGCTTTTCCGAGCGTAAAGCTGATACTAAACTTCACCATACGCTGTTTCCCCCCTCTCTGTCTTCCCAGGTCGTGCGCTGCGGTCAGTATCCCAACGATCACCCAATATCAGTAGCGGATGTTTTTCATCCACTACTGAATCGGGTACACATTTCAACGCTGCATCACGCTTGAGGCAAAGCCCCAACCCCCATTACGTTTCCTGCTGTTCCAGCTCGTCCACAAGACTGTCAATCGCGCTGTTTTCCTGCGTTTCTGCGATCTCCTGCAGCTGCCGGATCGCATCTGAACGGTCATTGCTGCCGTGCAGAATCGAATGCAGTGCATTGATTGCCTTCGTGATTTCTTCCGTCGTAAGATCGCCGCTGAACATCATCTGAGACATCATTTTCTTCTGCTCCTCCTGAATCAGAGCATTCAGATCTTTGCGCATTGCTTTCAGTCTGGAATTGCCTTCCGCGATGTCAACTTTGAGCTGTTTGACCTTTTTATCATAATCGTCCTTTGCTTTCGCAAGAGCGATTTCCTTTGCCTTGATTGCAGCGATCTGCTTGCTGATATCTGCTCGGAGTGTGGCGGTTGTCGTCTTTTTAATTCCCTTCGGCATGGCTATTCTCCTTTCTGTTTGCACGTCCGATCATGGGGTAATAATCCTTTTCCGCAGGCATCTGTACGGAGAGAATCAATGCGAGGATCTTGATCAGCGGAATCACTTCCGACGGAAAGAAGTAGATCGAAACGCTGTCCTCACCCTGCGCATGGAAGGTTCTGCCGTGGCGCAGAATTTTCTCTTTCAGTCTGCCCGCAGTCTCAGAAAGCTGATTTCCGGCATCCGCTTTTGCGATCAGTTCCAGGGCAGCAAGCAGACTGTTCGCGTGTCCGGCAGAGAGATACACAGGCATTGCATTCTCCGGCATCTTCTTTCCCATTTCGTTATACCCCCTCGTGTTCAACATTGCAAGGTTGCAAAATTTCCTTGTCTTTGCATTCTTGCAACCTTGCATCCTTGTCCTCCGGCAGCGACCAAAACCAACCGTCCGGCGTCTTTTCCGACTGCACTCCCAACGCTTTCTTCGCAGCATCCATCGTCCGTTTGGAGATGCAGCATTCTTCTGCGCGTGCAAGAATCTCCTTCTGCGATCTTGCGCCCTTTCGTAATTCATGCAGCAACAACTGTTCTGCGAGTTTGCCTTTCTTCTTTCCGCCGGAACCGTTAAGCAGTTCATTCGCATCACCGTCATACTCTCCGAGATAGCGGAATCCGTTGTCCTTGTCGAGTTCAAATGCGACCGGTTTTCCTTCCGGTGCAAGACTGCTCTTCGCATGGATCATGACACGAACCCTCGGGTTCTCCCTGTCCCGTGCTACGATCAGAACACTGCGTGCTGCCGCTGCAAAGTCAATGCTGCCAAGTCCGCGATAGGACGCTTTCTGACCGGATGCCTTGTTCATATGACCGATCAGCACAATCGCGCAGCCGTATTTCTCCGCGATACCGGCGAGATGTGACATGATCGGACGGACTTCATTTGCTCTGTGCATATCCACCGATGCACCGAGGTACGCCTGAATCGGATCGAGGATCACGAGTTTTGCATCGGTCTGCCGGATCGCCTCTTCGAGTCTTCCGTCGGTCATCGAAACGCATTGCTCTGTTTCGTCTATCACAAGCACTTTCGAGCAGTCGGCGTTCGCTGCAATCAGCCGGGGCTTGATTGTATCTGCGAGGCCGTCCTCCGCTGTCTGATAGATCACGGTGACCGGCTCCTGCTTGTCCTCCGTGCCAATCATTTCACCGCATGTGAGCTCCGCAGGCAGATGCAGCACCAAAGTCGTCTTGCCCTCACCGGGATCGCCCTGAATAATTGTGATCTTGCCGTATGGTATGTACGGATACCAGAGCCAGTGTGTATCGGTCGCCTGGATCTCACTCATGTGGATCAGTTTCAGCGGAATGGTTTGCTGCACATTCTTTTCGTCTGTCATTGAACCCCTCCTTCCTATTCTGTCCTGTTTTCCAAGCAGGTGGTTTGACAGTTTTGATTTACGGGCTGTCTCTGATCATGGCATCACCTCCCTCACTGCATACTTCCTCCTTTTTTGCTATTCAGTTGTCAAGATTCCTTTAGTTTCTAATATGCCCCTCTACTATATATAGCCTTTGAAAAGGCCAAAATTTAGCCCCTTTTTACCAATCTGTAATCATAATCTACAAATCCTCCAGCATCTTGAAAAGAGGGTGTTCATCTGTTTGGTGATAATCACAGTGCTTTTTCTTCGCGTCCATAAGCCATTTCGAGCCTACGAAACCAACCAATAAAATCATAAACACTTGACACGGGAGCATTTCTTTTTTGAGGCTGCATATATGCTTTCCGGCTAAATGCAGTTTATCTATTCGCCGTGAAGAACGGATGTTCTTTCTATTATAGCAAACATGTGTTCTCTTGTCAAGACCTATTTCCGAGTATGTGCATTTTTATGCACATGTTTTTCCTTTTCAGCTTCATTTTTCTATTGCGCGTCAGTAATTGTGATCGTAGAGCCTAAAAAAATCGCATGAAGCGATTGACGAATTGTGCAGAATGTGATATAATTGTATTATCTATAATTATGCGCTGTTGGCAAATCAAATGAATAGAGGAACTGAAAATGGCAAAGAAAAAGCAAGAAGAAACGATCAATCTGGACAATATCCTTTTCAAGTGCCGTGATATACTCCGCAAGGCAAGAAACTCCGGCTCATTCTTTGAGAAGCGTGACATGATGCTCACGCTGGTTTTCCTGCGTTTTATCGGTGAGAAATATGAAGACGGACTGGAAAAGCTGCGTCAGAGGCTGATTGCAGAGGGGCTCGATCCGGATGATCCCAACATTCAGGCTGCGTTCTTTGACGACGATTCCTTTACCGACGGCACCTATAATCTCCCGCCGGAAGCTCGCTGGTCTACCATTATCAATACACCGGCAAACAAGCTGAATGTCGCGCTGGATACTGCGCTGCACAGCATTGCCGCGACAAACAAGCAGCTGAAAGGCTGCTTTGTAGAAGGCACTTTTACAACGCGTAATCTTGCGCCAATCGACATCAAGCAGGTTGTCGATGAGGTAAACAAGATCAGCCACAAGGCATTCGGTGAAGAAAAAGACCTGATCGGGCGCGTGTACGAATACTTCCTGAAGGAATTTGCGGTCAATGCGACCAAGGAAGAGGGCGAATACTATACGCCGCACGATGTTGTGCAGCTGATCGCCGCGATGATCGAGCCGTTTGACGGAACACTCTATGACCCGTGCTGCGGTTCCGGCGGTATGTTCATTCAGAGTGCTGATCTGATTCGGGCAAGACAGGGAGATATCAGCCGCATTAACATCTACGGGCAGGAAAAAGAATCTGCGACCTATCGCCTTGCGAAGATGAACCTTGCCCTGCGCGGACTGAGCCACAATCTCGGTGAAGAAGCTGACTCGACCTTTACGCATGATCTGCACAAGGGGCTCTATTTCGATTACATCATGGCGAACCCGCCCTTCAATCTCAAAAACTGGTACGATAACGAACTGGCAAATGATGCACGATGGGCGGACTATACCACGCCGCCGGACAGCAATGCGAACTATGCCTGGATTCTCCATATCCTCTCGCACCTGAAGCACGGCAGCGGTGTCGCCGGTTTCCTGCTGGCAAACGGCGCATTGAATGACGATGTTGCCTTTGAAATCCGCAAGAAGCTGATCGAAAATGACAAAGTGGAAGCGATCATCATTCTGCCGCGGGAACTGTTCATTACAACGGATATCAGCGTGACGCTCTGGATTCTCAATCAGAATAAAAAGGGCGGCAATTATCACGGGCGCGAGCTGCGCGACCGCTCCGGCGAGATCCTGTTCATGGATCTGCGCACATGGACGGAGAACCCTGTCAAGGGTGAGCAGAAGAAAAAAGTCATGCTCACGGCGGAGCAGATTCAGCGTGCGGCGGAGATTTACCATACATGGCAGAACAGCGGCACGGACGGCGCTAATTATGCTGTGCCGGAGCTTTACCGCAGTGTGGGTATTGAGGAAATTCGTGCAAACAACCACACGCTGACGCCGAGCAAGTACATTGAATTCATCGACCACGATCTGGAAATTGACTATGAAGCAGAAATGACGCGGATTCAAGATGAGATGCGTGCTGTTATGATCGAGGAGAAGCAGTCCCAGCAGATGCTGGAAGAAGCATTCAGGGGGATTGGATATGAAATATAAGTCAATCAGACTTGGCGATTATATAGAACGCTCTACAAAGAACAACAAAGATGAAAGATACGGAACAGAACTGATTGTTGGTGTAAGTAACGAAGGCGTTTTCACAAGCCCGAAAGGGAATCCGGAGGGTGTGGATTTGAAGCCGTATAAAATTGTGAATGACGGTGCTTTCGTATACAATCCTTCCCGACTTGATCTTGGTTCAATTGCTTATCGAACAGAGGGAATGTGCATTGTTTCTCATCTATATATCGTATTCTATCTGAATGATGAGGGAAAGAAGATTATTGATCCTACATATCTGTTTATGTATTTCAGGAGACAGGAGTTTTACAGAGAAGTTCGTTTCCGGAATTTTGGAAGTCAGCGTCCTGAGTTTAATTTCAATGATATGAGTGAAATAATCATGCCGTTGCCTCCGCTCCCTGTTCAGCAGAAGTATGTCGCAATCTACAAAGCCATGATTGCAAACCAGCAGAGCTATGAGCGCGGGCTGGAGAATTTGAAGCTCGTTTGTGATGCTTATATTGATCAGCTAAAGAGTAAATGCCCACTAATTACCATAGGTCATTTTATTACTCAAACAGATAATAGAAATACTACTAATTCCCCATATCATTTTAAGGGATTAAGCATGGAGAACTATTTTATAGACTCTATTGCAAATGATGTTGAGTTGGATTTCACGAAATATAAAATAGTTGAGCCTAACGATTTGGCGTGTGTGTTAATGAAAGTTGGAAGAGATTGCAGGCTCACAGTTGCTAAAAACGATTCAAACGAAACCTATATTATATCACCTGCATACTATACCTTTACTCTTCACAATATTAACCCTGAATATTTTATGGTTAATGTAAATCGTTTTGAATTTGAACGCAGAGCATGGTTCTTCTGTGATTCAAGTGCACGAGGCAGTTTATCCTGGACTGCTTTTTGTAATCTTGAAATCCCGGATGCCTCCACAGAAGAACAGCGAATTGTTGCATGTTTGCAAATCGCATATAAAAAGCGCTTCAATATCAACGAACGCCTGAAAGCCCAGATCAAAGACCTTTGCCCCATTCTTGTCAAAGGGGCGGTGGAGGAAGGTGAAAAGACATGATCTTTGCAAAGCGATATAAAGATGTCATTCCTCAGAACCAATTTGAAGACGATTTTTGCGGAAAAGCAGATATTGATACAAAAGACAAGATTGTTGATCTTATGGAAAAGTATTCAGAACCGATTATCGAACATCCTGATCGGTACAATACATCGTTTACTCATACTACTGATGCATTTCAAAAAGCCTGTCATGACTTTAATGATATGATGAGTTCAGCCTTTTTTAAGTGCATGGATTTTGATAACTTTAGGTCGCTAAAAGCAACTGTTCGTTGTGGTAGAATGGCATATATTTACTCGATTATTGAGCTGCAATATCAACTACTTTCTGATACAGAACGAATTCCATTTTCACGTGAATTGAATGCTTTACTTGCTGATCTGGAAATCCCGTGGCGCATTCTTGAAGGGCAAATGATTAAGCTGGATGCGAAACAGTTTGAATGCGATTTGCGAGCAAAGGCTCTTGCACAAATGCACGAACTAAAAGATGCAGAGCCGAAATTCCAGTCTGCGTATACCGAACTGGCTTCTGCGATTGAAGCCTTGGAAAAGGGTGATTATCAGGCAACAATCAGCAATGCCGGTAAGAGCTATGAGAGCGTTTTGAAGGTAATTCTGAGTGCCGATCGCGGTAATGCAGATAAGCTGACCAATGAGTATATGAACCAATTCCTGACTGTCCCTGATACTATGAAAGTAGAGGGATTCAGAGAAAAAGTCATGATGTCCCTCCCGTATGTGCGCAATAATTCCGGTGCAGATCATGGAGCCGGTGCGCAAGAAGTTGTGATCTCTAAGCCCATGGCGAAACTGGCTGTGAACCTCGCAGCGGCACTGGACACCTATCTGATTGAAGAATATGCCGCGCGAATGACGGAGACTGAGAAAAGTGCGGAGTAATAACTATAATTATTGAGGCATAAAAACAGAATCACATACATAGAGGAGAAACTTATGAGAAATGCTATCAGAGAATATCTAGATCTTTCTGATGATGAAAAGCAACAACTATTCAATACTGCAACAATCGTGTTTGATACGAATGTGTTTTTGAATCTATACAGACGATCAAAAGCAACACGAGAGATTCTGCTTGATGCTATGCAATCATTCCAGGATAGATTGTGGATGCCGCATCAAGTTACGATGGAATTCATGAAGAATCGTCCTGAGGTAATTCACACTATGACTACTGGTTATGATGCGGTAATTAACGGTGCAGAGAAACAAGTTGACGAATGGGCAAGAACAATAGATGCTGATGAATCATCAAGTAATAAAATAAAGAAGAAAGTCACTGATTGGATTATCCAGAATAGAGAAAGAAATCTCGAGGTAACAGATTGTCACGATGATCTGATATTAGAAATAGTATTGGATTTATTTGAGGGCAAGGTCGGTAAAGAATATGACATAACAGAACTAGACAGAATAAAAAAAGAAGGAAAAGATCGATATGAAAAAAACATACCGCCGGGATATAAAGACGGAAAAAAGAGCATCGGCAAGGACGATAATAATGCCTATGGAGATCTGATTTTCTGGCTGCAACTGTTGGATTATGCCAAGGACAATTCAGTTGATATTATTCTTGTTACAGATGATCAAAAAGAAGACTGGTGGCAAATCCTTCATGGAAAAACTATCGGTCCGCGACCAGAACTCAAAAAAGAATTCTATAGCAAGACGCATCGTAATTTCCATATGTATACTATGAAGCAATTCATTGAATACTCAGGATATAATAAGGATGAAGAGCTAACCTGCAAAATAGAAGAAGAAGTTGCTCCTAAATCCATGCCCATAGCTGAAATCGGCCTAATAGGTCTTGGCTATAAAAGAGGAACGCTTGAGATGCTTGAGCAAGAATTGTTTGAACTAACTGAGAAAAATGAGAGACGATTTGAAACATTAGAGGGATATAAAAATCTTTTAGTAAACGATAGCATCACGCCAAAACAGATTCAAGAAATGAAAAATACAATGGCAGCCTATAAGCGAGATGGTGAAAGAATTAAAGAGCTCAGAGAGAAAATTCGTAATCTCACAATAATTGGTCTTGGAAATTTATAAAACATAACAAGGGCTGAGGTGTTGAGCAATGACCTATGATGAAATGAACAATTTCATACTCGACTATATCAAATTTGATATTTCCGGCAGAGCCATTATGCTTAGCGGTGAATGGGGATCTGGAAAGAGCTATTATATCAAGAACACGCTGAAACCTTTTCTCGAATCGGAGGAAGGCGGAAAGCATAAGTGTGCTATTGTATCTCTTTATGGTCTCACTAGCACTTCAGATATAAGTAAAGCCATATATTTGGAGCTTCGATCAATAAAAAAAGAAACTGAATCAGAAGCTGGAAATACCGCAATAGTTGTTGGGAAAATCGTAGCAAAAACTATTGCTAACGGTCTGGCAAGTAAAATAGGTTTTGATATTGGAAATGTCAGCGATGAGGATCTACAAAAGGTCTATGATTCTCTCGATCTAACCGGCAAACTTATAGTCCTTGAAGATATTGAAAGAACGAAAATTGATTTGTTCGAGCTGCTTGGATTTGTCAACAATATATGCGAGAATGACAGAGTAAAGGTTTTGCTGGTGACCAATGAACCCGAGATTATGACACTTGAGGAAACGAAAGATGAAAACGGAAAGATAATTAAGCGATATACTGATTCTACCGTAGCATATCTCCGAGCAAAAGAAAAAACTATCGGAGACACGATTCATTTTTTATTCGATTATATCCCTACTATCCAACACATAATTGAGTCGTTTGGACCATATCTGAAAAAATTTAATTCACGAAAAAATGCAGAGGATATTCGTGATATTTTCGCGATCATGACATCAGCGAACTTGCGGGCTTTTATATTTGCATGTCAAAAAAGCCGAAATATCTTTGAATTCATTCACAAGGAAAACATTCAATTAAGTGAAGAAATCGAAGAGATCATTTTCTACGGGATTATTGGATTTTCGCAACGTCGAAGTAAAGGCGAAACTGCCCGATTCGACAGAGATTCTTATGTTTCAGCAAAACATGGTGTAAATGAAGCAATTCCACTTTTTCTTTTCTGCTATGACTATATTGTATTCCAAACCTTATCTGAAGAGGAAATACACAAAGCCAGCACTTACTATACAGATTACCTTCACAAAGGAAAGTGGAATTCTGGAAGAGATGTTGACCTAAAAACTATTAAAAAGTTTTTTCTTAAAACTGAAAAGGAGATAACGGAAGCTATCTCTCATTTGTCAGAAAAGATACTAAATGGTACAATTCCGTATTATGATTATGGGGTTTTGGCTAATTACTTAATCGCAATTAGGTACGATGTAAATATTGAATTTGATTTTGACAATATCTTTGAAGCTATTATTATTACTTTGCAGCAATTAGATGATGAGATAGAGCCGGAATCACTATTCAGTTCAGGTTTCGAGCTTAATTGTGAAATCGCAAAACTAAAATACGAAGAAACAAAACAAAGAATGATAGATGCGATCAATCAGGGAATTGTTCGAGATTTTCCATATGACCATCAAGCAATAAAAGAATACAGAGACAGAATCAAAAGAATACCACAAGATCGTCTACAAAAACGATTCGCCTCCGAAATTAAAATTGAATTCTTTGAAATGATGTTACAAGAATGCTCATCGGAAGATATTTGTAATCTTCGGTCTATTTTTAAAGAGATTTATAGCAATAATGCAGGATTGGTACTCCCAGAAGAAGAACTTTTTGCAATAAAATCTATTTATCGAATTGTTCTTAAATATCAAGAATACGAGAAGTTTGATAATATTCAAAAAATGCAAATCAGATGGCTAACTGATGAACTAAGAAATATTCTTCATTTAAGTAACAATCCTGATTCTACAATGATATCAGATTAATCTTATGTTGATTCATATGAACTAAACAATTATATCCTGTTTCTATCAAACAACAACTGAATGATTTTATGTTTGGAGGGTGTGATGTCATGTCAAAACTGAAAAACTACAACGGACATTTCTGCGAATCCGACTATGAATATGCCTTCATTTCCTTCTTGGAGCAGGAGGACTGGAAATATCTGCCCGGCGATCAGATGAAGCGTACATACGGGCGGGATGTGCTGAATACAGATGATCTGGAAGCGTTTCTCAGTAAGACCAATCCGGAACTGACTGCTGATGAGGTGAAGCAGATTTCGGATACTGTGCGTCTTGCCGGTGCAGAGAGCGACTTTGCCACGCTGCACAAGGTCTATAACTGGATGGTTGACGGGATTCAGTTTACGCCGCAGAACGGTCAGCCGAAAATGGTTGCGCTGATTGACTATGATACGCCCGAAAACAATCTGTTCAAAGTCGTGAATCAGCTTGTTGTGGACTATACTGACAACGGGCAGCAGCATAACCGCCGCCCGGATGTGCTGCTGTATGTCAACGGAATCCCTGTCTGCATCATTGAACTGAAAAATCCTGCTGATGACAAAGCAACGGTTTTTGATGCGTGGGAGCAAATCTACAAACGCTACTGGCGCGATATTCCGCATTTGCTTCATTACTGCCCGCTTGCCTGCATTTCGGACGGCGTTCAGACTAAATTAGGAACTGTCCGCACACCGTATCAGCATTTTTACGCATGGCGCCGTGTAAACGATGGAGACAAGGTATCGACGTTGCCTTTTGAAGAAACAGAGACCATGGTTAAGGGCGTATATAGTCCTGCGCGTTTCCTTGAGATCTTCCGCGATTATATCTATTTTCAGGATCATATCTATGACAAAGATGAGCGTGAGATTGTCTGCCGATATCCGCAGTTTTTTGCTACACGTCTGTTGAAGCAGAGCATTATTGAGTCTGTTCAGACAAAAAGTGGTAAAGGCGGCACCTATTTCGGCGCTACCGGCTGCGGCAAAACATATACAATGGCATTTCTTGCACGCCAGCTTTCACTGCGGTGCAGCGATGTAGCTGAAATGGGTTCTCCGACAATTGTTCTGATTGTAGACCGTGAGGATCTCCAGAAACAGGGTGCCAAACTGTTCACCAAGAGCAAAGAATTCCTCAATATCGGTGAGGTCAGCATTATCAAGAATCGTCATGTTCTGCGTGAAGAACTTGGGCGGCGTGAAAGCGGCGGTTTCTATATTTGCACCATCCAGAAATTCTGTGACCGACAGGAAGATCCGATTGGATTAATCAACAAAAGAGCGAATATTATCTGCTTCTCCGATGAAGCGCATCGGACGCAGCTTGCCCATTCCAAAAAGATCCAGTTCAGCAAAGATACGGATTCAAATATGAAAGCGATGATCTCAAAGCCCTATGCGAAGGTTTTGAGAGAGGCATTCCCTCATGCAACCTTTGTCGGGTTTACCGGAACGCCGATTCAAGAGACATATCAGACGTTCGGTGATGAAATAGATCGTTATACGATGGATCAGGCCGTCGCAGACGGACTGACTGTTTCTATTAAGTATCATCCTCGTATTGCAAAAGTGCTGCTGGATCAGACGAAAGTCCAACAGATCGAAGCCTATTACAAAGACTGTGCCGAAGATGGAGCAACAGAAGAGGCGATCGAAGCAAGCAAAAAAGCCATGAGCTCGCTTGAGATCATCCTCGGTGAAAAATCCAGACTGGAGCGCCTTGCAACGGATATACACGACCATTATACCGCATCCCTTGCAGCGGATCCGAATAGAATTCAAAAAGCTATGGTTGTCTGCTCGAAACGCGAAATTGCATATACACTTTTGCAGATCTTCAGGGATAAATATCCGGAATGGTTTATCGAAAAGAAATCACCGGATGGTGTCGCAGTATCTGATGAAGACCTGCATGAACTGAAAGAGATGCCGTTCATGGCAATGGTCGCCAGTGTCGGCAAAAATGATGAAAAAGAAATGTACGATTATCTCGGTGGTACAAAAAATGACAAGCGATCTGATGACCTGGATGCAGCTTTCAAAGCCGACAAATCGAATTTGAGCATCATCATCGTTGTCGATATGTGGATCACCGGATTCGATGTGCCATGCCTCACATATCTCTACAATGATAAACCTTTGCAGAAACATCAACTGATACAGACAATCAGCCGTGTAAACAGAAAGTATCCCGGCAAGCATTTCGGATTGATCATTGACTATATCGGTATCAGAGATAACATGAGACAAGCTCTCAAAGTGTACGGCGGTGATACTTCAATTGCACCGACTGACGATGATATCGAGCAGGCTACCATGATATTCCATGAAAATCTCGGAGCATTGAAGGATCTATTCAAAAATTATGATCTGTCACCATTTTTGAATCCGGAAGCTGATCCGTTTGAGCGATATCGCCTATTAGCTAAAGCAGCGGAGTATGTATTCAGTTCAACACAAGAACTCAGTATTGAAGGAAAAAAGCAGCCGAACAAGGTGTCCTTCATGACATACTTCCTGAAAACGACGAAACGTATGCGAAGTGCATATGATATCTGTCAACCTTCCGGTGAGTTGAGCGAAGAAGAATCTGCTCTGGCGCAATGCTTTATGGCAATCGCCGGTTTTGTTCGCAAGATGAACGGTACCGGTAAGATTGATCCTGAAACCATGAACAGGGCTGTTTCTCAGATGGTTGAAGAAGCATTGAAGTATAATAAGGTTGAGAGCATTCTTGAAGAAGGCGAACAGGAGGACATTCTCAGTCCGGAATACTACGAGAGACTTTCGGATGTAAAAATGCCTGCTTCCAAATTGGAACTTCTTGTCAAAATGCTTCGGAAACAGATCACGGAATACATGAAAACCAATCGTGCCTCTGCTAAGAAGTATCAGGAGATGCTGGAAGAGACCATTCGCATCTATCATGAGAGAAGAAAGCATTTGAGCAGTGAAGAAGCGGGTGAAGCACAGGAGCATACTTCCGAGGAGATCATAAAGAATGCAACGGAACAGGCTCTGAAAATCCTGAGAGAGATGCAGGCTGATCGGGATAGTTTCCGAAAGATGGGACTGTCGTTTGAGGAAAAGGCTTTCTATGATATTTTGATGATGCTGCGGGACAAATTCGATTTCGAGTATGGCGAGGATAAAGTTGTCGGCGGCATTGTGATGAATGAAAAATGCAAGAACCTCGCTAAGAAGATCAAAGAGATCATTGATGTGAAGTCTTCATTTGCAGATTGGCTGAACAATCAAAATGTCCGCAATGACCTGAAACTTGAGATCAAGCTCTGCCTTGTCAAGAATGGATATCCGCCGCAGTATAGCCCGGAAGTTTTCAGCAAGGTTATGGAGCAGGTTGAGAGCTTTAAGGAGAATAATTAAATGATGATTAATTATAGCAAAAAGTCGTCATTAGAAATACATTAGCAGAGGAGGATGGACATTGGCTGAATCATTAACGGGCGTTAATGGTACAATAATTAGATGGGCACGAGAGCTATATAATATGACACCAGAAGATGCTGCACAAGCAATTGGCGTAGACATCAATAAATATAATAATTGGGAAGCTGGCACGGAGCATCCTACATATGCTAAATTAAAGAAGATAAGTGAAGTGTTCCGTAAGCCAAGTGCGGTATTCTTCTTTCCTAAACCGCCAAATCTTCCCGAAATAAAGGGTGATTTACGAACTTTATCTACTGAAGTTGTTTCTGCGTTTAGTAAAAATATTATAGTTCAATTTGAAAAAGCCCAAAGCTACCAATTAAGCCTTGCAGAGTTGTATGGAAATAAAGATAGTTTAATAGCAATGCGTGATTCATTTCCCCAAGACATGGAACAACTTTGCGATTGGATCCGATTGAAATTAGAATTCCCGATTTCTGCACAAAAAGCAAGAAAAAGCGCAAAGATTGTATTTGAAATATACCGAGAAAAGTTTTATGATCTAGGCATTTATGTGTTTAAAGATGCCTTTAAAGACAATCGAGTCTCCGGAATTTGTTTGAATGACAACCATTTTCCAGTGATAATAATTAATAATTCAATGTCGTTTGCTCGCCAAGTATTCACACTATTTCATGAACTATATCATCTGATTTCAGATACGAGTGGAGCTGAAATCATACGTGATGATTATTATGTCGCTCTTGATGTAAGACAGTCAGAAGTTGAGCGTGCGTGTGATACATTTGCTAATTCGTTTTTACTTCCAAAGAGCGACTTTTCACAAGAAATCAGAAAAAAAGAACTAAATGACGAACGAATTGCGGAGTTGGCTACACTGTATTCTGTAAGCAAAGAAGCAATCATGTATACACTTTATAAAATGGAGTTAATTACTGCAAAAGACTATACTAGCTTAAAAGAAATCTTTTATGGAGAGGCAATTCGAAATGGAGACAAAAAAACAAAACAAAAAAGCGGCGGCAACCACTATTATACGCAGTTGACATATCTAGGACAACGGTATGCAGGGGATGTTTTCAAACAGTACTTTTCTGGCAAAATAGATAGTGTACGAGCAAGTGAGATGCTACATAGCAAAATAGATCATCTTCCGCACCTTGAAACCGTCTATTTCAGGGGGGTGAGCGGATGATTTATCTGTTAGACACGAACATTTTCCGCAAATTATTAGAACATTTTCCTAAGAAGGGCAAACGATATGAAGAGGTTTGGCGTTTGATTGACGAGAAGATAGCTATTGGTGAAATTTGCTCTGTTGACGAATGTTATAATGAACTATGTCATCATTATTCTGACAAATCAGAGTACTATACATGGTTCCATGCGCGCAAAGCAATGTTCAAAAATCCAAGCGATCAAGAGTCAATTGTCATTCAGAAACTATTATTGAATCCCAAAATGCAGGAGACAATCCACATAAAGAATATTCTTCAAAATCGCCCATCAGCAGATATCTATCTGGCAGCAAAAGCAAAAGCATTAAGTGCAACGGTAGTAACCGAAGAAAAGTATAAACCGCATTCAGCCCAGCTTCCCAATATATGTGAAGAACTTAATGTGCAGTGTATTTCTTTTGATGACTTTATGGAAATAATCAGCTAACAAACACATCACGAAATAATCATATTTCATAAAGATCACCATCAATAGAACCAAATGCCGCCTGATCGCTCAGACGGCATTCTTCTTTTATTCATCAAGCAATATCCTTGCCCGACGCTGAATCTCCTTTTCAATGAGCATCAGCCGCTCATCGGGCAGATTATACCGCGGATGCCGCTTGAACCGGTAGTTCAGCAATTTCCGCAGTGCATCCCTGTGGCGCTTGGTCATCACTGCTTTTGCCGTACCGATGAAGTTATCATATACCGCCGGTACCAGTGAATTTGCGTAGGCAGCCAGACTGTCAGCATCCTGCAAATCACCTCCGACCGCAAAATTGAAAAGAGAATTGCCGTGGTCGAACAGCGGCGCCGGTGCTGTAATCTGATTCGTATGGTTGTCAATCAGCAAGCCGAAGTTACCGTAATGCCGGTCTGTGTTGCAGATAACCGCATCCAGCACCAGCATATCATTCAACGCATCCACATACTCCGAGCCGAGTTGCTTGTAGTATTCCCGTACCGCAGCCATACCTCCGCGCGTCACGAGCCGCCCGACCGGCAGGAACGCATACTCCTTGCTCGTGAACAGCTCACAGGTAGAGCAGAGCTCGCCCTTCCAGTTAGACAAGCCGTATGGAATAGCACGGATACCGAGGATCTGTGCGATCTGTGCCGCGTAGAACTCCGAATACGGCTCATTGCCGCTGTTTGACGCGCCCGATGTGCCGCCCTTATAAAGCAGAATCCTGCCGTCTACGCGCCGCCAACACTTCGGCAACATACCGTTCGTTGTGAACTCCGGCGAGGACATCAGCGAGGTTGTGACGCTGCTGCCGTAGCCGGTGAACGCGATCAGCGACAAAATCCGGCTGAATCGGTTGTCATACAGATTGTACTTGTCAAAGCTGCCCTCGAAGCCTTCCTCGACCACCCAGCAGCAGTCGTTGAGCGAGAGTGCCTTCGACACGCGCACAATGCTCATCGGGCGGTTGATATTCAATCCGCACTTGCTGAGGAAATTGTGAACATAGGCGCGGTTCTTCGGAATCGTGCGGTGACTGAGCCAGCTTGCCACACCTTCCGGCGAAACAGTCAGGTCAAGCGGGATAAGCTGCCGCGCATCTTCGTTGATCCAGAGAATATCGATCTCCGGTCTGGCAGTATCTTCTGTTGCTGAGAACCGCAGCAGCGGCGTATCAAAATGCCGAATCTCGTAGTTCATGCCCGGCACCTCCTTTTTGATTTGTATGATTGCCAACCAAAAAGCATGGTTTATTTTCGATTATTCTTAATATCCTTTATCCTGTCAGCACACAGAAAAATGTCTGTGAGTTCTGATAGATCCGCTATAGCCCGGAAACATTCCTCAATATCTTCTTCAGTCGTTTGCTCAAAAGGCTCTCTGACTTTTAGAGGCGGAACTTCTATTCTCAATGAGGCGGATTTTCCAGTCTGAAGAGCGGTTACTTTTTTCATTCCGTGGTCTCGCAGCCATTTTGCGATTATATTTGCGGTATCAAGATGATTTGCTGCGTTCGGAAAAGTAAGGTCAACAAAGCCCTCCTGCATTTTATGATAGATATATGCCTGACCAAAACGCGTTGTATAATATGTCCACCATCCATTTGAGGATTCCTTTGTACGCAAATCGAGCTGCGGATACTTGACTTTCTGGTACAAACGATAATTCCGAAAGAACGAATTAACGCTCTCGTTCAGAATGACCTCAGGCGGCTTTTTCGCTCTGTTGATGCAAGCTTGTACCTGAGCAAGTCTAACCTTGCTTATTTCATCACTCTTTTGTTTGAAATACGCCTCAAATTCTTCATAGAAGATATGATGCTCATAAAGCTTTGCTTCATCATTATTGTTAAAATACTTTTCAGGACAAATAATAATGATGTCAAAATCCATGTACTCCGCATCAGCAACACCCTTGGCGCCGCGCTTGACATATCTTCCGTGCTGGTCGGGCATCGCAATCGCGTCGATCTTATCTTCTATAAGAATCGCATATTGAACACTGCCCACCGAAATGATAACCGTAATATCTGATTCTCCGAGATCAACTGCTGTTTTTGAAAGCTCGATAGATTCAAGACAGAAATCCTGTCCTGCCCACTTTGTCCTGTCAACAATGAGCCGTGCAAACTCAGAGTCAGAACTCATCGCTTCCAGGAAAAACAAATCCATGTCACGCTCTCTCAGCGTACTGAATTTCAGTTCCATATCATCACCACCCCGATTCATGCCCTTTTCTGTATTATACCACATTCTGCCTAAAATATCAATCAATTCCGGCCGCATATTTTACAGCAGCCGTTTCCTGTCACACGCCGTGTGATTTTTGCCGCCGGTCTCTTGGCAGCCACACGCTGTTTTTCGCCTGATACCGATGATTCCGTGCCCTGTAACTCCGTGTGATTTCGTGTGATTTGGGGTGAAAAAAGGTTCAAAATACGGAAAAAGCTTTCCGAATCCGGAATAATTTTGCAAAATTCGGGGCAATAAAAAAGTCGTAGATACGAGATTTTCACGCATCTACGACATTTTGCAATGGCAGGGGCAGAAGGAATCGAACCCTCGGCACGCGGATTTGGAGTCCGCTGCTCTACCAGCTGAGCTATACCCCTACGACTTTGCTATTATACCATAAATCCCGCTGCTTGTCAAGCCCCATTTTCAAAAATTTTTCGCGGGGTCAAGCATTATGCGGAGAGCGGATGCTCGGATTCGGATTCGGAACGGAAGGCGGCGTATCAGCTTTCGGGCAAGATAATTGCAAAAAAGCACCGCGCTGCCGGAGCGGCAATGCGGTGCCGTAAAAAACATTAGAGCAGTATTCGCTTGAGGAGGGTGAGATCGGGGGCGCTGAGTCTGCCGTCACCGTTCAGATCGCCTGCTGCCCAGTCGACGGGCGCCCTGTTATCCGTGAGAAACTGCATCATTGCGACTGCATCGTCGTGATCGACTTTGCCGTCGGCGGTAACATCGCCGGGGAGCTTGGAGCTGCCGAGGATTTCCTCCTCACTGAGTGCATACGGATACACAGCAATATTGTCCAGATATCCTGCGAAGCCCGCATCCTCGTCATAGAATGATTTACCGAACAGCAGCTTCAGTCCGCTGCCCATATCGGCGGGATTGGTTGTCAGGCTGTTCGTTTCGGCGGCGAGGACACCGTCTGTATAGAGCCGGCAGGCGGTCGGCGTGACCGTCAGCACATAGCGGTGCCATGCTGTCCCGTCGAGATCGCAGCGCAGACCGGTCTCGCCGCGCCATGTGTCCACGGTTGTCTCGAACCGGAAGTGATTTTTTGCGATTTTGAAAAATGCGTATTTGTCGCGATTCTGACCTGTTGCGAAGGTGAAGAAATCGCCCTCAGATTCGGACTTTGCGTCCATGCATACCGTATATTCGCGGCAGCCGTCGAGGAGCCCCGGTGCAATCGACGCATAGTCATCTGCTGTGCCGCCGAGGTAAAGCACATTTCCGTGCTGCGGGTCATTCTGAACAGCAGTGTTGCCGTGCAGCGTGAGGGTATTGCCGTTTCCGGAGATATCCGGCACTGTGTTTCCGCTGCTTTGCTCAAAGTCAAATGCGGCGCTGCCGGAGGATTTTTCTGCATCGCCGAGCGGTGTGCCGTAGAGTTTCATTTCATAAACGGTCGGGTTGTACCAATTGTTATTGGGATTGTTTTGCAGCGTTGCGCTCAGCACATTGAGGCGGACATACCGCGCTCTGCCGGAGATCAGATCGCTGTTGAACCCGTAGGTTTTCGAGACGATTTCGCGGCTCTTGTCGCTGTGGTCATGAACGGTTGTCCAGTTTTTTCCGTCCGTGCTGCCCTCGACCGTATAGGCGTAATAGCCCTCGGAGCCCTTGCAGATGTACCATGAAATCTGGATATTTCTGAGGTCGCAGACACGCTCCAGATCGACGGTCAGGGAGAACGGCCATGCCTTGGTTTCCTCGACGGCGGAGAAGGATGTGCGGTAAGCGCCGTCGAACGCCTTGCAGGGTGCATTGCCGCCCTTTGCCGCGAGTGAGGAGACTGCGGGGTGATCCTGCGAGAGAAGCTGCCCCTGCTGCTCCGGATACAGTGCGCCGGTTTTGGTGCTGTACCGGAATGCGGGGTAATAGTCGTAGAATGCAAATCCGTTGTCGAAATACAGCGGGCAGAGCGTCGTGCCGCTCGATTCCGAAGCACGGAGCCAGCGGTATGCGTGCATCAGATAATTCTGATCCTGCAAATTGACGATCCAGCCGGACTGTGAGGAAAACGTTGAGGTGTTGCCGATTTCACGGAGCCCGCTCCATTCCCCGGCGATGTCCTTCGTGACGGCATAGGCGCCGCTGCTCGGATACCAGCCGGCTGCCTGTGAGGTAAACAGGAAATAGTAGCCGTTTTTCTTCACCATGTTCGGGAATTCACGGTACTGATCGGGAAAGAGCTTCTGCACGATCTCCGTCACGCCGCTGTAATCCTTGTTCATGCGGAAAATATACATTGTTGCATTGGCGCCCTGTCCCTTGACATTTGCCGCGGCAATCAGATAACCGGTGCGGTCGGCGTCATCGTCGAAGAAAATCGCCATATCGCGCACTTCGATGTCGAGCGGATTATACACATGATGCACGGTGAACTGTCCGCCGGGTGTGCCGGTGATGACGAGCGCTTTGCCGTCGGCATAGCCGCTGGGCTGTTCCCAGTGTGCCCAGACCACGACCTTATTCACATGCGGCAGATATTCGATATGCACCGATTCGATCTTGCAGCTTGCGAGCGCGCTGTTCTGCGAGGAATCTGCGACATTGCGCTCGCTGCCGAAGTTTCTGCCGTTTGAGGAAGTTGTCTCGGCAAGGTAGATATCGCCGTTTCCGTGCGATTTCAGCGCATAGCTGTAATAGGTGTCGCCGACTTTGTAGCCGCTTGTTTCATAGATAAGGCTGCTGCCCTTTTGATTGTCATAGGTATTGAGCCCTGCGGGTACGGCACAGGGCGTCACCGAGCGGACACCGGAATAAAACGCGCCGTCGGCAGTCAATGCCTTGAGCTGATAGAAATACTCTGTACCGACTGTCAGGTCATCGTCCTCATACGAGCTGCCGTATCCCTCATAGATCGGTTCAAAGCCCGATTCTGCGTCGGTTGATCGGTAGAGAACATAGCCGCTTGCAGGAAGCGTCGTTGCCCATTGCAGCGCGGCATGGTCGGCGCTGTCGCTGTCTGCGGTGCAGAACAGGTTTGCGGCGAGCCCGATTTCCTCTGAGACCGTTTTCGAGGCAGGCTGTGATTGTGCGGCGCCCGGTATCGGTGTGCTTTGCAGCAGCACCCCCAGCGCCGTGACCGCGCCGGTAATCAGCGCCGTCATTCTGTTGCGCAGTTTCATCATAAAACCCCTTTTCTCCCGGATGATGCTCCGGCATCTGTATTTGTGCTTCCAGTATAGCATATTATTTCACAAAATGCAATGAAGAATCGGGATATTTTATTGCGCGATCCGTTCCGTTCTCTGCCGCATCGAGTATCTTCCGCACACAAAACCGGATTACAGCATTTAACTGTGCGGTGTTGCCTATATGAAATTTGTTCGCACCTATTGGCTGTCAGCTCGCCGTTTCACTTGAGAAACCAATAGGCGCGAGCGGAACCGGGATCTGGCAGCGCGCCCGGACGTTGCTTTGCTGTAATGGATGCCGGGCTCTGCCTGCCGGGCTCTGCGCAGGCTGCACGCACAAGCGTGCAATAATATTCGGCTGAGAGAAGCGGTACGGCTTCGCTTATTATGGTGCGAAGCGAATCGGAGCCGGGCACTGCCCGCCGGGTATTGTCCGCTCATCTTTTATTCCGATTTGCGCTTTTCATCCTCGGTACGGGGGTGACAACCCAAAGAGGGAAAGGGGAAAGCGCAAACTTCGTTTGCTTATC
>Ga0310691_10000736_pt1 | contig 56700 bp, 54 predicted proteins | sample 176DNAGHGlowgp2_FD_203887 | JGI IMG/M metagenome (GOLD analysis project Ga0310691, IMG submission 203887) | Sheep rumen microbial communities from Palmerston North, Manawatu-Wanganui, New Zealand - 1766 DNA GHGlow gp2 (v2) (version 2) | ecosystem: Host-associated > Mammals > Digestive system >... | reverse complement strand
AGATCAAGGGCGACGGCACCATCACGCTGCCCATCACGCAGGTTGCCTTGACGGCGTTGAATGTCGATAAGCACGGATTGGACGAAATGGACAACCGTATTCTGAGTACCATCATCGAGAAGTTCAAGGGCGGTCCGGTGGGCTTGAGCACCATCGCCACCGCCGTGGGCGAAGACCCCGGCACCATCGAGGAGGTCTATGAGCCGTTCCTGATCCAGGAGGGCTACCTGATGCGCACCCCTCGCGGCCGCGAAGCCACCGACTTGGCATTCACGCATTTGGGGAAGTCGAGGTATGTGTCGGGACAGGGGGAATTGTTTTGAATGTAGAATGAAGAATGCTGAATGCTGAATGCTGAATGCTGAATGATGAATGATGAATGCTGAATGATGAATGATGAATGATGAATGAGGGAGAGGTAACTACTATCCCAACAATTATCAATTATCCATTATCCATTATCCATTATCCATTATCAATTTATTGCAAGTTATTGATGGATAATCGATTGCATTGCTTTGGTAAAAAAAATCAACACCGCACGTTTGATATTAAAAAAAGTGTATTTTTGCCGTCCAATTTTAATGACTAAAAAAATATAACAATAGTATGAAAAAAGACATCCATCCTAAGGAGTACAGAACCGTGGTTTTCAAGGACATGTCAAACGATTATGCGTTCTTGACAAAGTCAACGGTCAACACGAAAGATACGATTGTATGGGAAGACGGAAATGAATATCCGCTCGTAAAATTAGAGATTTCCAGCACCTCACACCCCTTCTTCACTGGTAAGATGAAGTTGGTTGACACCGCTGGCCGTGTGGATAAATTCCGCAACAAATATGCCCGCCATTTTGATGCTGGCAAGACGAAATAATCCATATATTTTGTACTTTTGCTGACCTTTTTTGTAACCCGAAAAAGGTCAGTTTTTTTATTGTAACCTAATGAAATGATGAAAGATATAATAGCTGCGGGCGGTTTTCTGAATGGCGAGTCGAATGTCATCCCCATCCTTTCGGTCGAAGATGAGATCAAACTCAGCGAAGAATATGTGCCGGATGAGGTAGCCCTTCTCCCTCTGCGGAATACAGTACTCTTCCCGGGTATGGTCATTCCGATTACTGTGGGACGGGAAAAATCGCTGAAATTGGCAAAAGACTGTGCCAACAGCGATGAACCCATTGGGGTTGTTGCCCAGCGCGACAACAGCATAGAGGATCCAACCATCAAGGATATGTACCGTGTGGGCACCATCGCCCGCATCCTCAAAACCCTAAACATCCCTGACGGCAATGTGATGATGGTCGTCCAGGGCATCAAGGTTTTCGAGGTAGGCCGGGTTGTGCATTCGCGTCCCTACTACAGATGTTGCACGCACCCCTTCCCAACCAACGACCTTGATCCTAAAGTGACTGAAAACGAGGAGTTTAAGACAAAGATGATGATGATTCGGGAAACGATGAGCAATATCATGCAATTGACTCCCGGGACTCCTCGCGACGCCATGGCTGCGGTGAACAATATCGAAAGCAACACTTTTCTGCTCAATTTCATCATTTCCAACCTCACCCTTACTGTGGAGGAAAAACAGGATGTTCTGGAAACGCAGAATATTATGTTTCGTGCCGACAAGGTGCTCTCTTTTTTGTCGCACGAGCTGCAGGTGGTGGAAATCAAGCATCAGATTCATACCAAATCCCATCAGGAGATGGAGAAGCAGCAGCGCGAGTATATCCTGAACCAGCAGATGAAGACCATCCAGGAGGAACTGGGCGGCCCTTCCACGGAAAAGGATTTCGACGAGCTGCGCGAGCGTGCCGCCAAGAAAAAATGGAATCAGGAAACCGCAGACCTTTTCGAAAAAGAGTTCAAGAAACTGCAGCGTACCAATTACATGTCCCCGGATTATTCCGTGCAACTCAACTATTTGGAGCTGCTGTTGGATCTGCCGTGGAACGAATATAGCGAGGACAATTTCGATCTGAAAAAGACCCGTGAAGTGCTCGACAAGGACCATTATGGCTTGGAAAAGGTGAAGGAGCGCATCCTTGAATATTTAGCTGTTTTGAAGCTGAAAGGCGACATGAAGTCCCCGATTCTCTGTCTGGCAGGCCCTCCAGGTGTCGGTAAGACCTCCCTTGGACGCTCTATCGCGGAAGCTATCGGTCGCAAGTATGTGCGCATTTCCCTTGGCGGTGTACACGACGAGGCGGAGATCCGCGGCCACCGTAAAACCTACATCGGTGCCATGCCCGGCCGCATTATCCAGAATATGCGCAAGGTGGGCTACGCCAACCCCGTTTTTGTGCTGGACGAAATCGACAAAGTGTCCGGTATGGGTGTTAACGGCGACCCGTCAGCTGCTCTTCTCGAGGTGATGGATCCCGAACAGAACAGCACCTTCAACGACAACTACCTCGAAACCCCGTTCGACCTCTCCAAAGTGCTTTTCATCGCCACCGCCAACAACCTCAACAGCATCCATCCGGCACTCTTGGACCGTATGGAAATCATTGACATACCAGGTTATTTGGCAGAAGAGAAATTAGCCATTGCAATGAAGCATCTCATTCCGAAACAATTGAAAGACAATGGGTTGACTGCTGAACAATTGGCTATTCCAGAAGATACCGTCAAGGCTGTCATCAGCGATTACACACGGGAGTCGGGCGTGCGCGGATTGGAACGCACCCTTGCGAAAATCATTCGCAAACGCGCGGCGCAGTTTGTACAGGACGGCACTATGCAACCCGACGTGAAACCCGCTGATCTGAAAGAGATTTTGGGTTCGCCAATTTTCCAGATGGAGAAAGCTTTGGACAAGGATGTCTATGGCGTTGCCACCGGTTTGGCTTGGACGGCTGTGGGTGGGGAAATCCTTTTTGTAGAGGCGCTTACGAGTGCAGGAAAAGGAGAGATGACCCTCACTGGCAACCTCGGTGATGTGATGAAAGAGTCGGCGACTATCGCATTCGAGTACCTGAAGGCTCATGCTCAGGACTACGGCATCGATTCCGAAAATTTCAACACGAAGAAAGTACATATTCATGTGCCCGAAGGCGCGACCCCGAAAGACGGCCCTTCGGCGGGCATCACCATTCTCACTGCATTAGTTTCTGCTTACACGAAAATTCCTGTGCGAGAGAAGGTTGCGATGACTGGAGAGATTACTTTACGCGGAAAATTGCTCCCTGTGGGCGGCATCAAGGAGAAGATTCTCGCGGCCAAACGCTGCGGCATTTACGACATTGTGATGTCCAAGGAGAATAAAAAAGATATAGACGACATCAAGGAGAATTTCATCGAAGGGATGCATTTCCATTACTTCGAAGAGATGAAAGATGCGGTAAGGTTCAACTTTGATCAGCAATAATCATGGCAAATCCCTATTACGAATCGGCATTGACAGAACGCGCTGGCGTGGAGCAACCCATGCAGGTGAATCCGAATTTCAAACGGCATAAGAAATCGGAACTTTCTGTTGATGACTTTGTTAAGGGAATATTAGCTGGCGACCGCACCATCCTCAGCCGCGCCATAACCATGATTGAGAGCGAGAATCCCACACACATCGCAATGGCTCAGGACATCATAGAGCGTTGTCTTCCCCATTCGGGAAACTCATTGCGTATCGGTATCACTGGCGTGCCAGGCGTGGGAAAGAGCACCTTCATTGAATCTTTTGGCGGAATGTTGACTGCACAAGGCCATAAATTGGCGGTTTTGGCTATTGACCCGTCGAGCGAGCGCACGAAAGGCAGTATTCTGGGCGACAAAACCCGTATGGAGACGCTTTCCGTTGATCCGAACGCCTTCATTCGCCCTTCGCCCTCCGGCTCTGCATTGGGTGGCGTGGCCCGCAAGACCCGCGAGTCCATCATCCTCTGTGAGGCCGCCGGCTTCGACACCATCATTGTGGAGACTGTGGGTGTGGGACAGTCGGAAACAGTGGTCAAGTCCATGGTCGATTTCTTCCTCTTGCTGATGTTGGCTGGTGCCGGCGATGAACTTCAGGGCATCAAGCGTGGAATAATGGAAATGGCTGACGCACTGGTTATTAACAAAGCCGATGGCGATAATCTGCCCAAGGCAAAGGGTGCTGCATCGCAGTATCGTGCCGCTTTGAAACTCTTCCCCAAGAGCGACAATGGCTGGGACGTGCCTGTGGAGGTCTGCTCCGCGCGGGAATGTTTCGCCCTGGACAAGGTGTGGCAGATCATTCAGGATTTTGTCACGCTCACCAAAGGAAACGGTAGTTTTGAAAGAACTCGTAACGAACAGCTAATCAATATTTTCTATCATTGGATTGAATATACTTTGCATAACCGCTTCTACAACAATGAAGCCACGCAATCCAAAATTGATGAGCTGATTCCGAAGATTCAGTCGAAGCAGATTTCGCCCTACATGGCTGCCGCGAAATTGACGGAATAATTCGTACACATCCCAAAAAATTGTATCTTTGCGCGTTTTAAAAAACAGGTGAGATGAAACGCTTCGTTCTTTACAGTCTTCTGACTTTCACAATGTTATGCGCTATGGCGCAGCCTAAAGCTGTCAAAAATGTCATCTTGATGATTCCCGACGGCACTTCCACAAGTCTGCTCTCCGCCGCGCGCTGGTATCAAACCTATCTTGACCCCACACAAACCACTTTGAATATAGACCCTTATATTTGCGGTCTCGTGCGCACGCACTCCTCAGATGCGCCTATAGGTGACTCGGCACCCACCACTTCCTGTTACGTTTCCGGCCAGCCGTCGCAAACGGGATTCATCTCCACTTACCCTGTGGCCACTGATCACGATTTGGTTCCGGTGGATGCCTCTCGCGCGTACCAGCCCCTCGCTACCGTACTCGAAGCAGCGAAAATTCTGCAACACAAATCCACTGGTCTTGTCTTCACGTGCGAATTCCCGCATGCTACTCCCGCCGACTGCTCCGCACACACTTATAGTCGTGGCAAATACGGCATGATTGCCCCGCAAATGGCCCACAACCATCTGGATGTGGTGATGGGCGGAGGCGTCAAATATCTTTCCGATAAACTGCAAAACGACCTGAAATCAGCCGGATATAATATTTGTCTTGATGATATTCAGGGTTTTAGAAGTTGCACGAAAGCCCCTGTCTGGGCTTTGTTCGGTGAAACGTCCATGCCTTATTGGCTGGAAGCCGACAAACAAAAAACGCCTTCATTGGCAGAAATGACCCAAAAGGCGATTGATATGCTTTCCAAAGATGAGGATGGATTTTTCCTGATGGTGGAGGGCAGCAAGGTCGATTGGGCCGCACATGACAACGATGCCAAAAACGCCATCATCGAGTTCATTGAATTCGACAAGGCGTGCGGCGTGGCTCTGGACTTCGCGAAAAAGAACGGTGAAACAGTCGTGGTGATTCTCCCCGACCACGGTACCGGTGCGGTCACTCTCGGTAACCCGAAAGCCAGCCGCGATGGCTATGACAAACTTTCGCTGAAACAACTCATGAGCCCCATCGACGACTACCAGCTCTCAAACTGGACGATGGGCGAGAAACTCAAAGCGGCTGATACCACTGAATGGCCGAAAATCTTTGAAACTTACTTCGGTTTTACCCCGCAATCCGCTGAAATCACTTATCTTACTACCGCTAAGGATTACGACAAATCCCCGTTCTCCAAAGAGGAACGCCAGGGCAACCTTTCTATGTGCAAGATGCTCAGCCAGGTGCTTTACAATCGCACCTACTTCGGGTTCACCACTTTCGGACATACCGTTGAAAATGTCTTCCTTGCTGTATATCATCCACAAAATGACATACTTAAAGGTGTCCCCACCAACATTGATGTTTTCAACTACCTGTGCCGCCAGATGGGCTTGACCGGCGAGATGAAACAGTTGACAGAGGATATCTATGCTGATCATCATCAAGTTTTTGCAGGTTATGATATGAAGATCGACAGTTTGGACAAATATCATTACCGTTTGACAGTCAAAAACAAACGGAATGTGCTGGTGGCGGATAGTTATGAGAACTATTTCATGATCAATAACAAGAAAGTTGACTTGGAGTCTGTGATTGTTTATATGGACAAAAACAAGACGTTTTATTTGCCAAAGAATTTAAGAAATTTTATAGAATTAAAATAGTGTCAGGGATAAAATTTTTTTAAAAGAAATACGTTAAACACGTTCAAAAAAGAAAAAAAAGATATGGAAACTACAAGTTCAATGAATTACGGAGGTCAGAATCAGAATGCCAATCAGGACAATCCGCTGAAGAAATGGGTGATTATTTTAGGTGCTCTGGCGGGTATTTTCCTCTGCACCACGATTTATTTCGCTCGCTTCGCAAAACCGACAATGAATAAGGTATATACGGAAGTGGAGACGAAAAATGTGGAGCTGCAAAGCGAGTTGGATGCTCTTTTGGCTGAGCACGAACGCATTAAAGAGCAATATGGCGAACTTTCCGAACAACTGAGCGAAAAGGACAGTATCATCATGGCTGGCGCAGCGGAAATTGAGAAGCTAATTAATTCGCAAGCCGACTACAACCGCATCAAAAAGCAGTTGGCTCGCCTGCAGAACATTTCTCAAGAATATGTTCAGGAGATGGACAAACTCTATCAGGAGAACCAAGCCCTGAAGGAGGAAAACCAGCAGGTTCGCGCCACGTTGGAGCAAGAACGTGAGGTGACCCGCAATATCCAGAAATCCAACGAAGATTTGTCTCAAAAAATCAGCAATGCCGCCACGTTCAAGGCTTACAATATCAAGAGCTCCGGCTACTTGGTGCGTAATAAAGGCACGGAGGAGCCGACTGAAAAAGCCAGTAAGGTGAAGCGGATTAAAACTACCCTAATGTTGGGTGAAAACTCCCTGATTGAACCCGGTCCCGTGAACATTTATTGCCGTATCGCCATCCCTGAAACAGGAAAGGTGCTGACTATGGGAACAGGCGACACCTATTCCTTCGTGCACAACGGACAGCGGTTGCAGTATTCCTGTAAAACGGTGGTCAACTACAACAACAAAGCTGAAAATATTGACCTGAACTGGGATTTGATGTCTGACGACAAGGCTATCAAAGGCCAGTACAGCGTGCAAGTATATACGGATGACCAGTTCCTTGGCGAAACTTACTTCACTCTGAAGTAATGGCTCATACATAAAATTTATTGTGCAATATGGTTAGTAGGCGATATTTGAGAATCAAGACCATGCAGGCATTATATGCGTATAATGCCAATCCAAAAGCAAATGTGTCGAGTGCTGAGACGGATCTGCTGAAATCGGTTCGCAGCTGTTACGCGCTTTTCCTGTGGCTCTTTGCCTTGCTGCCTGAGATTGCCTTCTATCGGACCAAAAAATTGGACAGTCTGAAAGAAAAGTACAATCCTACGGCTGAAGATTTGAATCCCAACACCAAGTTTGTGAATAACGCGGTAATCCGGCAAATTGAAAACAACAAGGAGCTCCAGATTCTCTGGCCGAAATACCATATTCTCTGGGAAGATGAGACTGATTTGATTGCCAAACTATTCCATGAAATAGAACAACTTCCTGATTATGAGGTTTATATGGCTAATCGTGAGAATGATTATCAGGAAGACAAAAAGTTTGTGCTGACGGTGATAGAAAAAGTCTTCGCAGAAAATGACTTGCTGCATTGGTATCTTGGCGAAAAAAACACGCATTGGATTGACGACTACGATGAGGCGATGATGATGCTTTATCAGAATGTGAAAGAGTTCAAGGAATCCAAAGGAGATGAATGCAGAATAGATTCCTTGTATAAAAGTAACGAAGACGAGCTTTTCTGCAAACAGCTTTTCCGCAAAACCATTGAACATGCGGCGGAATACACGCAAATGATTGAAGAGAAACTTCAGAACTGGGAGTTGGAGCGGGTCATCAACCTCGATATGCTGCTGATGCAGATGGCACTGGTCGAGCTGCTCGAGTTTCCTCAGATACCCATCAAAGTGACGCTGAACGAATACATCGAACTGGCGAAGTGGTACAGTTCCGACAAGAGCAAAGTGTTCGTCAACGGCATTCTCGACCGCCTGATTGTGGATTTGCGCGACAACGGACGCATTGTGAAGACGGGTAGGGGGCTGTATCAAAATTAAAAATTAAGAATGTAGAATGATGAATAAAATCACGATAATTACATTGTTATTGTCCATTGGGATGATGTTTGGCGGGTGTCATCGGAAACCCGCCAAGGAAGGCGATTTTTCGGTGAAGGATGTGCATATTCCGCAGACCGCCGAAGGATTGTCAGCCAAGGAAGCCGAAAAGTTGCCGGTCATTGAATTTGAGACCAAAACGTATGATTTCGGGGATGTGATTGAAGGAGAGAGACTTACCTATTCGTTCAAGTTCAAAAATACGGGGAAATCAAACTTGATCATCTATTCCTCTGAAGCCACTTGCGGATGCACCACCTCGCAGCCGCCCAAAGCCCCCATCCGTCCGGGCGAAAGCGATGAGATTCTTGTGACGTTTGATTCCAAAGGACAGAAAGGTCATGTGGAAAAACGGATTTTGGTCGGTGCTAACACCTATCCCGTGGAAACCATCCTGACCATCACCGCAAATGTGTCATCAAATAAGTGAACAGTGAACAGTAATTAGTGATTAGTCTTGAATATCAATTCACAAACCACAAACCACAAATCACAAATAAACATTAAAACAAACAATTAATCAAACAACGAACGTATGCTGAACATTTTATTTCCTTTATTAGACGGGGCACCGGCCACAGGTCAGCCCGGAGTTGGAGGAGGATCCTCCATGCTTATTTTCATCCTGCTGATGATTCTCATCTTCTACTTTTTCATGATCCGTCCTCAGCAGAAGAAACAGAAAAAAATCGAAGAGGCTCGCAACAGTCTCCAAAAAGGCGACAAAGTGGTGACCATCGGTGGTATTCATGGCAAAATCACTGATATCAAGGACAACACGTTCACCATTGAAATAGCCCACGATGTCCGCATTGAAGTGGATAAGGCCGCCATTTCTTTCAACGAAGCCACGCTGAACCAATCCAAGAGCGACAACAAGGCGGAGGAAAAGAAGGAAAACGAGTAAACAATGGCAGAAGACAATAAGCAACATAGAATCCCTGTCAAATTGCCGTCGTTGGCGTTTATGGTGTGCCTGCTGATTTCCATATCGTGCTGGGTGCTTGTCACCTTCTCCAAAGATTACAAAATGACATACGAGTATAAGCTGGTCTGTGACAATCTCCCAGAAGGCCGCAAGTCCGTGACGGTGTCGGATACTGTTATTGAGCTGACTTTCAATCAGAAAGGGTTGCGTTATCTTTCAAAACCGTTCACGAAGAAAGAAAAGGAGGTGACAATATCCGTCAGTGATTTGATCAAACCGAAACATAAGGTGAGTGTTTACACTTTTACGAATAAGGAAATGTGCGATTTCCTCTCCACCCACAATTTCGGTCCGGAGCTGGTGGCTGTGTCATCGCCAGAGGTGATTACATTCTATTTGCGTTAAAAATGGTTAAAATCGGGCTTACCGGAGGGATAGGAACGGGGAAGACCTACCTGTCTGCTCATTTCCGCGATATGGGCATTCCGGTCTATTATGCCGACGAGGAGGCGAAAAAGCTTTATCGGCAGCCCGAGTTCTTGACGGAGATGCACCGAGCGTTTCCCGATGAGCGGCTTTGGCTTCCCGACGGAACGCTTGACATGGACGAGTTGGCGAAGTCATTTCAGGATGAGGTCTTCCTGCAGCGGCTCAGTCGTTTCGTGCACCCGTTTGTGATGCGCGACTTTGAACAATGGGCGGCTCTGCAGAACGCGCCTGCAGTGATGATGGAGTCAGCCATTCTGTTCGAGTATGATCTGGTTTCCTATTTCGACAAGATTATTGTCGCGGACGCGCCGGAGGCATTGCGCATCAGACGCATCTTGGCGCGGAATCCCCATCTGACCGAAGCGGACATCCGAGAGCGCATGTCGCGTCAGATGTCGCAGGAGGAAAAATGCTCCCGTGCGGATCTGGTGGTTTGCACGGGGGAGACTTATAAGGAAGGGCTTATAATTCATAATGCATGATTCATAATTCATAATTGGTTGGGGGACAATGGGATGCGTGGCGGTGATTCGGAACGGCGGACTATCCCCGTCAGGAGATGCCTCTCTGTAGCCGTAGGTGGTCCGATGCGTAGCCCGAATCCCCGCGAGGGGATTCATGGGTCTCCGCGGATCGCACGGATCTACACGTGTGAGATCTGCGGGTGGCTGCTGGAGCGGCGGGCTATATGTGAGGGTGGCGGGCATAAGGTTTTTTGATGAGTTAAATGTACAATTTCTTGTTTTGATTTCAGTCTGAACTTTTGAAATAATATTCAAAACATATCAGGATGTGGCTCACAATTGAGGGTGACGTCGAAGTTTTCTGTCCCACCTGTTTAATTCTATTTTATATTTCAAATCGTATTTATAAAACAATTCTCCATTTGCTATAATAGTATGCTTGTCTAATATTTGCACTCTGTAATTTCGATATGGTAAGTATGTTAATGAAAAATACTTGAAATTCGGCATGAATATTGTCACCATATTCGAATTAATTGGTATATTTTTAAGACTGATATGGCAATAAGGAGAATGTGTGAATGAATACGCATCGCTAATTGAATAGAAATCAGATCGATATGAAATAAGAACATCCATCTTCGAAATATGCTGAGAACCATTCAAAAATATGGGGATTCTGTTTGTGCTGTCTATTATACTGATGACGCTTCCATCCGTACAGTATAAAGTCAGCAGATACAGATAAACTTTGACAAGATTAGAATGTGTTATTTCTTCCTCATAAGGAGAGTTAATGAAAACAAACAAGCTGTCACTTCCCAAAAATCGGCCATATTGTACAGAGAAATCAGTGCACTCGCCTTGGTTTTCTATTATTGATTTATCGGCTTCCAAAATATAATAATCCCCTTGTTTCTTATAATAACCGAAACTAATGGTATCTTGAGATTTGTAACCCAAAGTAGGCATGTTGCCAAAATACGGTCTCATTGTATAAGTGCCGGAATCAGAAAACTGAAGGCAGAAATGCGAACTAAAAAAGGTATTTTGCGTTGTTTGTGAAAAAGACCGACAAGGGAAAAAAGATCCAACAATGGCAAAAAAAAGCAATCGTTTGAATTTACCGTGTAACATTTTCAAATAATTTATAGGTTTGATTATCGATCGAAGAAGGAGAATTAATATCTACTCCTTTGAATCTTCTTGTTGAAAAATAAAATTCAGATTTATATGCATGTTCCTCGGCATCTCCCTTATTATCATTAAAAGTGCCCAGTACACCATTTGAAAACGCATGTTGGAATCTATCCGCTATCCAATCTCCCACATGAACGCATTCATGCCAAGCCGTTTCTTTTTTTATGTCAGAATAAATATTAATATCAATAATTTTAGAATTGCCGGTTTCGCGTTGAGTAACACTGCTGGTTGTATTGTCAGAAATAGAGAAATGAAATTTATGCTCCGTCGTATTACCCATATCAATGAGATTGTCAACACCTTCTTGCAAATAAGATACCTTCCTTTTATAACCTTCAATAAGTAATTGTTTGTTGGTAATATCATTTGTGTTTCCTTCTTCTGTATACCTGTCAATTTGGTTTTGAAACTTGGCTATTTTATTTTCTGCTTTTTGAATTAATCTTTCTGCTTTTTTTATTAATTTGTTGGCAAAATTAGCATCTTCAAGTGTTTCCCATTCCTCCCCATTCGGGTCCACCACCTTCACCGGATTATTCGCACAATAACTGTACGGCGACAGCGACGGATATTTGTCACTCATCGGGTCCACGCTCAACCAAATGCTCAAATCGGAGGAGTAATATCTTGAGCCAAAGTAGCTTAGACCCGTTTCGGAGTCCTTTTCTTTGGCGGAGAAGGAGTAAATGTCCGCAAAGAAAGTGGGCGGGGGTGTTGTTGAATATGTATTATGCTGGTTCATACCCGATTGTTTGACGGTGCAAAGGTAACATTTTTTTCGTAATGCGTAAAAAGGTTATCTTTGCGCCATCGGGTTTTTCAACAATCGTTTGAAATATCTTTGATATTAAGACTTTCTGTTAATTGAACTGCGCCAGAAACGTGCCATGAACCATGAAATCACGACTTTTTCGGGAAATATAACATTGATTTTATATATACAATATTTTTAATTTCATTGTTAATTTGTTATGGCAACTCCATTCGTCGATTTCAGACCCGCACAAATCATGGGAGACAAGGAAGTCTATGTCTGTTACTACGTCCTTGACCCGACTAACGACAAACTCAAACGCATGCGCATACGCTGCAACCGTATCAAAAACCCTCGTGAGCGGACAAAATACGCTACACTGCTCTGTGGCGAAATCAACCGGAAACTCTACAATGGGTGGAACCCGCTGATGGGAGAGGATTCCACATCCAAAAAAAGAGTCTCTATTGTGGAAGCAGCCACTAACTATGTTCACAAGAAGGGAAAAGAACTTCGAAAGGATTCTGTTCGTAGTTATCGGTCAAAACTGTCGTTTTTCACCAGATGGTGCGAAAAGGCCGGCATATCGGACTGGCTCTGCGGACGATTCACCAGCAGTCATGCCGCGAATATCCTTGACGAGTACGGAGGGGGAGGAAGAAGCACCTACGCATATAACAGCATGCTTCAATTCCTGAAAAGCCTGTTCAGATCGTTTGTCACCGACGGCCTCGCGGCACATAATCCGTTTGCTGCTTTCAAAGGGAAAAAGAGGGAAACCAAACGTCGAATCACCATTCCCAAGCAGGATCGCAAGAGAATTCTCAACTATTTCCACAAACGGGAAATGGGCGAATATGTAGCCATGATCCGCTTGTGTTTCAGATATTTGATTCGTCCAAAAGAGATGCTTATGCTTAGACTTCGAGACATTGATTTCGACACAGGCCTTCTCCATATTCCGCCCGAAGTATCGAAGAACCACAATGAACGTACCATAGCACTCGGCCATGATGTGTTGAAATACTTCCGCGAACTACAGAATCACGACTATTCTGCTGACAGCTATATTTTTTCCACGGATTTCAAACCCGGGGAACGGCTCTATACCACGAAAAACATGTTCTCCACTTGGAAAAGAATGAGGGAGCGGCTTTCAATGCCCGACACCTACCACTTTTATTCCCTCAAAGACACTGGCATTACCGAAATGCTGGAGTCGGGGATGCCGTCAAAGTATGTGAAAGACCTCGCAGGACACCACTCTCTGTCTATGACGGAGAGGTATCTACACATATCTGATGCCAAAAGAATCTTGAAAGCTAATACGATACGGTTCTGAATTTTTTTCAGAAAAAAAACAATAATATGAAAAATCCCGCCAACAATGTGCATTACCAGTACGGAACTGTCTCTAATACCGACATAAACGCCGTGGGCAAGGTGATTCGACAGACGGACGCGTCTGGCTTACAAATTTTTTCTTATGGCAAACTCGGCGAGCTAACCGAAAATATTCGTACTTTTGCGCTGCCGTATGAATCCCATACTTACACCTTCAAGATGCATTACGAATACGATAGCTGGAATCGAATACAATCCATGACCTACCCTGACGGGGAGGTGGTTCACTACGACTATAATAGAGGCGGGATACTAAAAAGGGTGACAGGCAACAAAAATGGCGTATCATCCGATTACATACGGGACATCAGATACAACAAGTTCGAGCTGAAGACTTCTGTGGTTTACGGCAATAGCACTCGGAACGTTTATGAGTATGACAGTCTGTTCCGGCTCAGCCACTTGCGCAGCTACAAGCTTCACGACACGCTCATGCAGGACATCACCTATACGTATGATTCGGTGGGCAACATATTGCAAATCAGCAATTCCGCCGCCACGTTGTCTAACGGGCTGGGTGGAACTTACACCAACATATACACGTATGACGACTTGTACCGACTGTCCGAAGCTTTGTGCAGGGGGACACAAGTGACTATGTCCTATCATGCTAATGGGCGTATCCACCGCAAGACCGTGAAGCGGCCAGATGAACTACACGGTCGCAACTCCTTTATTGTCACTCCATTCGAATATCTGTATAATTCCTTGCATTCGAACGTCGTGAATGGGATTCGCCCTTACCCCTACCCCTGCAACCCGAATGAGTATGTGACGATAGGTGGAAAAGCATATAATTTCCTATGGGATTCCTGTGGTAACATGACTGCGCATAGCAAACTTTACAGTGATTTTGCCCGCACGATGATGTGGACGGAAGACAATCGCTTGCAATGTGTAGCAGACGACAGCTATTTGTCATTGTTCTTGTACGATGCGGGCGGCGAGCGCACTTACAAACTGACGGGAAACTACCGTCTGCAGAACACCAACGGATCATGGTTCGAGTATTACACGCTGGAAAATCCAACCCTGTATGCCTCGCCATATTTGGTGGCCACCCGGCATGGCTACACCAAGCACTACTACGCAGAGGGTGAACGCATTGCCAGCAAGATAGGCGGAGGCGGAATTTCCAACATTGGCCATGCTTTGATTTGTTCAGGAAATACCGGCGCATGGGATGAAGCCTTGAGGCAGTTGAACGTTAGCAGATTCTTACCGAATTCTTTTCTTGACCTCCTGTCGGGGCTTTACGACTGGCGCGATTCTTTGCGGCAGGAGAATGATGTTTATTTCTACCACCCTGACCATTTGGGCAGCTCATCTTGGATAACGGACGCCAACGGCGAGGCCGTGCAACACTTAGAATACCTGCCTTGGGGCGAGGACTTAATAGACCAGAAACTGAGCGGATTTGACGGCGTGCGTTACACCTTCTCCGCCAAAGAAAAGGACTCCGAAACCGGCCTAAGCTACTTTGGCTCACGGTATTACAGCAGCGACCTGAGCATCTGGCTGAGCGTGGATCCGATGAGTGACAAATATCCGTCTTTATCGCCGTATGTTTATTGCGCGAATAACCCGGTGAAGGTGGTGGACCCGAATGGGGAGGAGATATGGATAATTGGTGAAGACGGCTCTCGTATCAAATATGTTCAAGGAATGACGTATGAAGGTCATGATAAAGGTATTTCAAATAAGGTTGATGTTCTGAATCAAATGAATTCAACTAAAAATGGAAGGAGATTATTGGATAAACTCACATCATCTAATAACTTTTATTCTATTACAGACAACATAGATGATGGTTCAGACACCAAAGATGCGTATTTCTGTGCAAATGATTTAACAAATGGAAAGGCGGGAGGTGCCATTATTACCCAAGGCACAAATGATTTACGTACTATTTCTCACGAACTCTTTCATGCTTACCAGGATGAGTGTGGACAAGGCGGGAGTTCTATTCACAACGAAGTTGAAGCCATGTTGTTTCAAACAAGTGTAATTACTGAATATGGATGGAACAATAAGACATATTATCCAGCAAGTCCACTTTTAGGTAATGTAAAAGCATATAATAATATTGTGGATGATCTCTTAGACGGTTATTCGTCAAGAAATATAAACAAAGTTGTTAATTACTTCAAAAATTATTCTGGAGCCAACAAAGCTGGAACATACAAAAACTATCCCCCTAAACTTTCTAATCAGTCAAGAGATATAATACAAGATTTTTACCCTTTACTGCCATGGAAAAAATAACATGTACTATTTATTTTGTTATCATTAACTTAGTGATTTGTTTTGGCCAATCTCACAAAACGTCAATTCCTATTAATACAATAAAAGATACGTCTGTTGAGATAGACAATGCTTTCTTGACATTAAATTTCGGGGATTTTTTCTTATATTACAGTCCGGATGAGCCCTTTGTGTTGCCCATTCACAATATAACGGATTCTTCTAAGATATTGCTTTCTGTGGTATTTTGTTTGAAAAATTCAGCAAAGAAAGATTACCTCAAAATTAAATCTGTTAAATTTCAATATATAGATGATAATTTGGAGTTGTCAAGAAAAGACAGGTTAAAAATCATAAATCATACTCTTACATCATTAAAGGAAAAAAATTACTATATAAAGTATCATGATGATGTTAAACAAGATTGGAATTATTTCATGTGTATACCTGTAATTATTATTCCTCAGGACAAATGAAACATAAGTCATTATCATTATGCTCCACTCAATAGAAAATTCTGACACTCTCCGCAAGGTGCGTCGCGCCGACAGCCTTGTGCTGGTGCTCAACCCTGCCATCACGGACACCACTGCACAGCTTTCCTACCTCGCCGCCTTCACCAACCGTCAGAAGGACGCCTGCGAAGACTACTGGTACCACCCCGACCACCTGGGCAGCAGCAGCTGGGTGACGGATGCCCATGGCGAGGCCGTGCAGCATCTGCACTACCTCCCCCTGGGGCGAGGATTTCGTGGACCAGCGTGCCAACTCCTTCGACGGGGTGCGTTACACGTTCTCCGCCAAAGAAAAGGACTCCGAAACGGGCCTATCCTACTTTGGCTCACGCTATTACAGCAGCGATTTGAGTGTATGGTTGAGCGTGGACCCGATGAGTGACAAATATCCTTCGCTTTCGCCGTACGTTTATTGCGCGAATAACCCGGTGAGGGTGGTGGATCCGGATGGGGAGGAGATCTGGATTGTTGGAGAAGACGGGAACCAGTACAAATACAACAACGGTAATTTTTACACAAAAGATGGCAAACTTTATACACCAGAGGCAGGATCTTTTTTATCAACAGCAGGAAATGCTATTGATAAACTAAAAGGAACAACAACTGGTAACAAATTGATTAGTGCTTTTGAAGGACCGGACAATAAAGATGTAATCATTAAAAGTGCTTCCAAAAGCACTTGCGATAATCTAACAATCAACTCCGCTGGAGAATTTGTCAGTCAAACTATCCTTTGGAATACTGAAGGAACTGACGTGCAAACCACGAATGGAGTACAAAAAAGCAGTACCACCGACTTGGCACATGAGTTATCTCATGTTTACGACAACGCAAGAAAAATTAATGGATTAAATGATTTGTGTACAAAAGGAGGGGTGCGTTCAGAATGGAGAGCTGTTTATAAAGAAAATCTCATACGAAAAGAGCTTGGATTATCTTATCGAACAGGTTATACTTTTAAGAATCCCGACAACACCACATACTTTGTCCGTATGATCAATCGGAAAGGAGAACCCTATATGCCCAATTCTTTGCAATGGATACCTTTCGATGTTTGCAAAAAGAAAAACAATTGAATCCTGTGAAAATAACATAATGAAAAAATATTTTACAACACTAATAGTTATGGGGCTCTTCGGGCTTTGTTCCGGTCAAGCATACTGGATTTATTTGGAAGCTGAAGAATATTTTTATGGTGATGGAGTCCGCACACAATCATACGACACAGCCTTTTGGCTATACCAAAAAGCAGCATCCATGGGTAATATAGCTTCATTACGAAAGATGGCAGTCTGCTATTACAATGGTTATGGGGTAAAAGCCTCCAAACGTAAATCTTTTGTCTATTTAAAAAAAGCGGCAGATTGTGGAGACACGGCAGCCATGACAAGGCTAATTACGTATTATCTTGACGGTGAGGGTTGCAGAAAATCATGGAAAAAGTGTTTTAGGTATGCATATAGAGCTGCGGATCAAGGCAATGAATCGGCAATAAAATTCCTTCAACAATTCTCATGTTATATTCGAACCGAAATTGTATGGGACAGTGATTCTCAAGATTTCATTTTGGATTCACGCCCTCCGCTACAAAGAGGCATCCCCTAATATGGATGTGCTGGAAGCTTGGTTGAGGATAGGTACAAGTGCTAATTCTACCTTATAGGATGCCACAGAAAAGAAAAATTCATATCTTTGCAGTTGGAAATTCTTAGTAGAATTATAGTTTTTTTCGAAACTTTATAGTATATAGAATGACCGATGACATTTTAGAACAAATATCACAAAGAGGCGGTGATGAGGAAACTGCGGAAATTCGCAGAATCCATGAAGTCGCCGATGAACTCCGCAGATGCCGCCAATTACATGAAGCGCAATTTCGAGGCGGCAAAGAAGATGTGTTCGTTAAACCTCAAATGACAACCAATAGGACTCATATAACATTAATGAAGGCTGGCGGTTCCCGCTCAACCGCTAACTACTCACTGCTAACTGCAAACTCGACTGTTGCAACCCCCGTCTCGCCAGCGTTCCTCATTCGGCATTCAACATTCAGCATTCAGCATTGGACTTACACCTTCTCCGCCAAAGAAAAGGACTCCGAAACCGGCCTAAGTTACTTTGGCTCACGGTATTACAGCAGCGATTTGAGCATCTGGCTGAGCGTGGACCCGATGAGTGACAAATATCCGTCTTTATCGCCGTATGTTTATTGCGCGAATAACCCGGTGAAACTCACCGATCCGGATGGTCGGTGGATTCCCGGGTTGGATGAGGACGGAAATGTGACTTACACGGCAGAAAAAGGCGACAATTATCGTACTTTTGCGGATCAATTTTATTGTTATAAAAAAGGAAAGGACAATAAACTTCAGGATAAAAGTTTGGAAATTTTTGAAAATGCGGGCTATAAGGGGGGAGAACATGCTGTAGTAAAGGAAGGTGATGTGATAACAGGCAAAGCAGTTTATGATGCAATGGGTAGCGATGTCCTTAAAGGAGATTGGTCGAATATGACAGATAATCAGAAAGCTTATCAAATAAAATTCGCATTTGATTACGGGAAAAAGAATAATTCTTCAATTGGACAGGACTTCGCAATCAATCTTAATGATTTCTTTCATGGTTTCTCCACAGGGTATAGTGCAATGGAACTAAATGGTGTTAATATCCCAATACGAGAAGGAGGTTCGGTTATTATGACAACTGTAAACATTACAATATGGCCAAAAGACAGACTGGTGAACAGAAACGGGCAAATTCCCATTTATTGGCGTTCTCAAGCGACAGGCGAAAATTACAGAATGCATAACTATTACAGCGCTATAAACTCCTCGGCGGGCGGTAAAATACCAGCAATTACCATATCATTTTAAAAACCAAATTGATAATAATAACGATGAGAACTTTCTTGTTGACAATCTTATTCGTTCCTTTTTTGGCGATAGCGCAAACGTCGAATCTGGACACAATTGCCCTTGCCGAATGTAAAGCCAACTATCCCATCATTGGAACAACCGCTGATTTACAATTTGTGCCAAAAGTTACAAAATGGCACTACTGCTACAATGTGAAAAACCAACGTTATCCAATATCAAGATTGACGGATACTATATTTTATTATAGTGCCAACCAAATATACGGAGATGATTATGAAATCTCGTATCTGGAAAATGAGGGAAAAATCAGACTAGAATATATTTTGCTGAAAAAACACAAAAAGTTTAAAATGAATGTTGGTGGCTTTGGTTGGACAGACGGATTAACTTTACAATATAAAACTCCATTGGAAAAAGTCTTGAAATATTTTAATAAAGATTCAACTTGTTTAGCTTATGGAGGAGGAACAAGAGGGCCTCTCTTGATGGGAAAAAATCTCAAAACAATGTGGCATTTCACACGCGTGTTTTATACAGGAGAACCATGCTACACTCAGATTTCATTAACCTTCAATAAACGCAAAGAGCTTATTATTATTGAGATAGAGTATTATGAACAAGAGCATTTAAAAGTAGGTTCTTATTTTAAGGATTCAGTTTTTTAATTTCTACAAAAAAGTTCTAAATTCTTACAGAATTTTGTGACTTCGTCTTCATCAAAAACCCTATGCCCGCCACCCCCACATATCGCCCGTCGTCGAAGATCCCCGCAAAGCCCTTTCCAGAGATGTGCCCCCTAACGGTGAAGGGTATCACGCCGCCATTGTACATTGTACATTGTCCGAGTTACACCTTCTCCGCCAAAGAAAAGGACTCCGAAACCGGCCTATCTTACTTTGGATCACGGTATTACAGCAGCGACCTGAGCATTTGGTTGAGCGTGGACCCGATGGCTGCGAAATATCCGTCGCTGTCGCCTTACGTTTATTGCGCGAATAACCCGGTGAGGGTGGTGGATCCGGATGGGGAGGAGATTGTGATAACGGAAACAACTGACAAAAATGGGAATAAGGTGATTAATATTCATTTCACGGCTGCGTTGGTTAATAAATCCTCCAGATTCATTTCTTCTGAAAAGATGGAATTATATAAATCCAGTATTGAAACATCTTTGAAAAATCATTACGGTGGTTCATACGACGATGGAACAACAGTGAATGTTTCTGTTGATTTACAAATATATGATAAAGATGACCTTTCTTATTGTTTGACAGATCGTCACAACATTTTCATAAAGGATCATTGCTCGGATTATACTAAAGCAGGCATGGCGGAAGAAGGAGGTCGAGATATGGAACTAAGTTTGGCAGTGTGCGACAACATTAACGACCAACGTGTTTCAAATATGTCCAACACTTTTGAAAGAACAGTGGCGCACGAATTCGGGCATTTCTTGAATTTGGCTCATGATAAGGCTGATAATAATTTGATGAATGAGAAAACAGAAGGAACCGTAATTACAACTGGGCAAATCAACACTGCTTTGAGCAATTTTCGAAGCAACAAAATGAATCAGGGGAATGGTTTCTTTTATTACCAACAACGAATGAGACGCAGAAATTCTTTAGGTACACCACTCCATAAATCATGAATTTTATGTTAAAACAAAGAGGGATAGTCTTACCCATGATTGCTTTCTTCGCTTTTTGTTTCTTATATGGTTGTAACACGTATAAGAACACATTACCTAATTCGTTTTATGCGGTGATGGATAACCCCAAATTTGCGGATGGTGAGATCATGTTGTTCCGTTTTTATATATGCGAAAACGACACGTTTTCTATAACAATAAATGGGGTGCAGTTGTACGACAAATACACTCCCTCAAATTTTTCGGAATGTACATACTTGGATGACCATACAACAGATGGGTACGCTTCGTATAATTATGATTTTGTGATATACCAGTGTTCTCAAAAACGTGCCATTATGTATTTGTTGAATAACCAGAGTATTTCATTCTCGATTCCTTTACGAAATCAATCAATAGATATCTCTGGAAGTTACTCACCTGGTAATTTCAACTTTTCTGTTCCTATGGGGAATTGTAAACAGTTTATTGTCCACCATTTTCATAATGATACTACAGTTGTCAGAAAAGAATCTCTTCAGGGCATTCGATTTTACGAATAGAAAAACTAATTGTCGCTATTTATGTACTTATTACCCCATCACCAATGAACCACCCCCAACCATATCCCCTGCCGCTTTCGCCGATTCCCGCAGACCCTCTCCGCGGAGATCCGTGCGATCCGTGCGATCCGCGGAGCCCCATGAATCCCCTCGCGGGGATTTATCCCTCGCACCGTAACTACCCCGGCTACAGGCATTCATCCCCTGACGGGGATAGCCTGCCGTTCCGAATCACTGCCACGCATTCCGTTGTCCCCCAACCAATTATGAATTATGAATCATGCATTATGCATTGTTACTCCTTCTCCGCCAAAGAAAAGGACTCAGAAACCGGCCTATCTTACTTTGGCTCACGGTATTACAGCAGCGACCTAAGCATTTGGCTGAGCGTGGACCCGATGGCTGCGAAATATCCGTCGCTGAGTCCGTATGTTTATTGTGCGGATAACCCGGTGAAACTTACTGATCCGGATGGGCGGTGGATTCCTGGGTTGGATGAGGACAACAACATCATCGTAACTCGCGAAGATGGTGATGACATCAATTCATTTAAAAAGTTCATGGGGTCAGCCTATAGCGATGAAGAGATAAACAACATGTATGGACAGATGTCACAAGACGGCAGCATTAATCTGACTAAAACATACGGGAGAGAATTCCAAATAATGACAGATGCAATTAATGATGCCTATAATGATCCTGATTTTGAAAATAGTGAGAACTACAATTGTTGGGGAGCTGCTATTGCCGTAAGCAAATGTATAAAAATACAAGGAGCAGGTCCCGATGACTTTGAAGGAGTGGGGTATCATCTTAATAGTCTTGAAGACTTTGATAATTGTTTGAGCAATGGTTATTTGCAAGGAGGACAAGAATCAGCCTCGGTTGGGAAGACCGTTTTGAGATTTGGAAATAATGTTGAGGAAAAATCGCATGGAGCTGTCTATATGGGAACCGACAGGAATGGGACAGAATACGTCTTCACTAAAAATGGATGGGTGAAACGTCCAGAGGTGTCCACAACTGAAAGGATGCTGTTTGAAAATGGTTATGGGGGCAATTGTGACAGATTGTGGAATGCTGGACAAGGATACTATAATCGGAAAAATAGAAGAAGATGATGAACTTTGTTAAGATATTGTCAATTGTTATATCTCTGAATGCCAGTACTCCAGATACGATATTTAGAGTGTGTTCTGTTGCCGATACTATTTACGTAACGTCAAATGATATTGTTCAAATTGACACGTATGGTCTTTTTCAACTGACATATCATTTGTCGAAAGAGATGTGCAATTCTCTACATTCCGCGAATTATAATTCGTGTCTGATTTATTATCATTTAAGAAATAGAGATTGGATATTGCTACAGGAATATGAAATGAGAAGAGCAAGGATTCCAGAAGGATATCATATCACCACTGATTTTGGAACAATTGTGCTTAAAGAAGATCGTATTCACATCGGTTATAGTTATCCTGATAAGCTAAAAAGGAATAAAAGGAGATTTAGAAAACGCTATTTGACACAACCAAAATTTTAAACGAACAACACGGGATTATGTATCTTTGTCCTTTCAAAAAATCCTATGTCCGCCACCCTCACATATAGCCCATTTCCTCTGCAGAACCCCGCAGGAATGTCAATGTCACTCAACTGCTAACTGCTCACTGTCCGAGGCTCACGCACTAAAAAAAAGAGACACCCGAAGAAGGTGTCTCTTTCTGTCTTATAGCACAAAACTGTACTATTTCCGCACATCCATCTCTTTCAGCAGGTAGCCGGCACCGCCGAACTTGTCGATGACGAAGAGGACGTAACGCACATCGACGTTGATGCAGCGTTGCAGCTCGGTGTTGAACACGATGTCACTGCTCAAGGCCTCCCAGTTGCCGTCGAAAGCCAAGCCGATGAGCTCGCCGTTGGCATTCATGATCGGGCTTCCAGAGTTACCGCCCGTGATGTCGTTGTTGGAGAGGAAGCAGACATGCATGGTGCCGTCCTTGTCTAAATATTGGCCGAAATCTTTCTTCAGGATGAGGTCTTTCAGCTTGGCGGGCACGTCAAATTCGAAGTCGCCGGGAACCTCTTTCTCCAAGATACCCTTTGTGGTGGTGTAGTAGTTGTAATGCACACCGTCAGCAGGATAATAGTCACAGATGGTGCCGAAAGTGGTACGCATGGTGCTGTTGGCATCCGGATACATCGGCGTGTTGGCGTTCATCTCCTTCAACGCGGCGATGTAGGTGCGGCGCGGTACCTCTAACTTCTCTTCCACGTCCATAGCGGAGGATGCTGACATGACATATTGGAGCAGTGCCTGGAAATACTGGTATGAAGGATCGCTCTCCAAAACCTTGTTGGACGGTTTTTTGACAAATTTCTCGAAATTATCCTTGCTGATGAAAATGGAGTTGAGCATGGCTTTCTCGAAAGCATCGTAGTTGCCTTTGTAGTTCTTGGTGAAGAAGGTGAGGTCGGGACGATTGGTCTCGGAATGGCTCTGCCAGGTCTTGAGGCATGCCACCACGATCTTGGCTTCAGTAGCGGGATCAGTGTCGTTGTTGTACTTGTCAAACGATTTCAAAAGTTTCTCCACTTTGCTCTCATCGAATTTTTTCTCGCCCTTGTTGAGCTTCAGCTGTCCTTGCAAACGAAGGGTGGCGAGCAATGTCGGGGAAGCGGAGAACTGCAGGTTGCCGTTTAATGCGGATTTGTATTTCGCGCCGTCAACCTCTTTGCAGATTTTTTCGATTTCGGCCAGACAATTGCCGTATTTCTCTTTGCGCTTTTTGTCGGCGTTGATCCATTTGGTCAGTTCAGCCTCTTGCTTTGCTTTGGATTCCACCACTTTGAGGGCCTTCAGGCTCTCAACTTCACCGTGCTGGTTCTTCCAGTAGTTGGCCAGACCGGCGTGTTTGTCGGCATATTGAAGGTTCACCTTGTTGGAAGCCTCCATGGCGTCGTGCATCACGGGCAGGATGACATCTAACGGCTCATAGATAGCCGGGGCGTTGATGTCAATCTCGTTCTGCACCTCGTAAGAGGTCATGAAACGATTGGTGGTGCCGGGATAACCCCAAATCATAGTGTAATCACCAGGTTTATAGCCCTTTAAGCTGATGGGCAGGTAGTGCTTCGGGTGCATCGGCACATTGTCCTTGGAGTATTTGGCAGGAGAGCCGTCAGGGGCGGTGTAGATACGGAAAACGGTGAAGTCACCGGTGTGACGGGGCCACATCCAGTTGTCGGTGTCGCCGCCGAACTTGCCGATGGCACTCGGGGGAGCCACCACGAGGCGCACATCCTCATACATGGTATAGACGAACATGTAGTATTCGTTGCCTTCGTAGAAGGGTTTCACCACGACTTTGTAACGGCCGTCGGCGGAGTTATCTTTGCGCAGCTTCTTGATGGCCTCTTCCACAAACTTTGCACGGTCGCTTTCGGAGGTTTTTTCATCAACCTTGGCGAGCACGATGCTGGTCACATCTTCCATTCTTTCAAGGAAATGCACGTGAAAATCAACGGGCAGCTCCTCTTCCTTGCTCATGGCAAAGAAGCCGTTGTTGAGATAGTCGTGCTCCACGGTGGAGAGTTCCACCACGGAAGAGTAGCCGCAGTGGTGGTTGGTGAACATCAGACCGTCTTTGGAGACCATCTCGCCGGTGCAGAAACCGTCGCCGAGTTGCACGATGGCGTCTTTCAGGGATGAATTGTTGATGTTGTACAGTTGTTCGGCCGTCAGTTTCAAGCCCATCTTCTGCATTGTCGCATAGTTGTAGTTCTTGATGAACATCGGCAGCCACATACCTTCATCGGGCGGATTCACGGCAAAAACAGGTGCCGTAATCGCCAAAACTGCCACTATCAGCAGTTGCTTTTTCAGAAATGTTAATACTTTCATTGTTTGTTTGTTTATTTGTTAGAATTGTTTGTTTTTTTGTGATTAGTGATCAGTGATTGGTGATCAGTGATTAGTGATTGGTGATCAGTGATTGGTGATTTGATTCAATTCACAATTCACAAATCACTATTCACTATTACTTATAGACGCCACGTCCTCCTCTTTTACTACATTCTTCTCGGAATTGTCATCCAAGTCGTTGAAAATCCGTTTGTTGAAAATGATGGCTAACACAATTCCGATGGTGATGCAAGAATCGGCGAAGTTGAAGATGGCGGGGAAGAAGTAGGAACCGCCCCAAAGCGGGAATTTGTCGGGGATGGGGAAGAGCTTGAGGTAGAACATATCGACCACCTTGCCGAAGAAGAAGGGTGCGTAGCCGTGCCCGGGCGACCATTGCGCCACCTCCAAAAAGTTGCTTTCGGTGAAAAGGAGGCCGTAAAACATGCTGTCGATAATGTTGCCGAACGCACCGGCAATCACCAGACAGAAGATGGTCAGCACAACTCCGTCCATCTTGTCGCGCTTCAGTCGGTAAACGAAATACCAACAAAGCCCACCCACGAGGAGAATACGGACAATGGAAAGGACCAGTTTCCCGATTTGCTGTCCGAAACTGATACCGAAAGCCATGCCCTCGTTTTCCACAAAATGCAAATTGAACCATTGGCCAATCAACGGAATCGTTTGTCCGACAGTTAAATGCGTCTTTACCCAGAACTTGATGATTTGGTCAATGACAATCAACAGAATGACTGTTATGATGGCAATCCAAGCGTACTTTTTCCTCAATTTGATTTTCTTTTTTGAATTAGACAACAATACTATCAAGCGGCAAAAATACAAAAATATCAGAAAAATTCCCGTATTACAAAATATTTTATATTTTTGCATTTCGTTTTGAAATAGAAATCTGTTATGAAAAGATCAAAGTTTTTTCTGCTTATAGTTGTTGCCGTGGCATGTACAATGTTGCTCTCTCAGTGCAACAAAAATGATGGCTATCCTTGTAAAATGAATGTCACATGCTATTATTCCTCCAACGGCATTGATCCGGATTCTACGGCATCCTTTACCATCATCACCTTCGACACGAGCAAATATCATAATGGTGATATTGATACGCTTATCTCTCGTTTCAATGTGCCAGATATAGATCGTTGGTCAGACGACAGCTTGTATAACTGGTGTCAACATGGCCACATATTGTATAAAAAGAGAAGAATTGGTAATACAGAGACGGTTCTCCCGTATAAGTACTATGGGGTAGCGGATAGCAAAGGTGTGTTAAAGTATGAACTCCCTTATCCCGCTCTGCTTATCGTCAATGCAATTAAAGTGGATGCCCTCAAGGACTCTTTGGATAGTATAACTGGCTATGTTAGACATACAGGTACCATTCAGGTGGAGTTGAAAGAGAATGAGACCGTCAGTAAGCCCATTTATATGCTTAGGACTAACTAAATAGTTGGTTTTGAAGAAGAAACATCTTAGTTATCTGTTTTTGGCTGCCGCCTCCCTGCTCCTTGCCGTCGGTGTGCTCTCACATGGACGTTTCATTCCCAAAATACATATCCCCAGGTTGGAAAAAAAGCACGTGGAACACAGCGATACATTGTCTGTGTGCCTGTTTTATCATGCTGCCGATTATTTTGTGTATCAGGGATCAGTCATTGGTTTTCAATATGATATTCTCAAACAGCTGGAAAAGGATCTGAACCATCCGGTGGACATCACCATAGAGTCAGATGCCGACAAAATGTTTGTCACAGCATTGTCTAACCAGTACGATATTGTCTGTTTCGATTTTGACAAAACCAACTATGTACCGGATTATATCGCATTGTCTAATCCGGTGGCTTATACATACCCCGTGCTGATTATGCGCAAGAAAGACAGTGAGTATGACTCGTTGCCACGCATCGTCAATACAGCTGCAAAATATCAGAACAAGTTGGATTTCAGCTCGTTGGATGAATATGGGGATTGGAAGATAAAACATAATCCCAACTTGGCCATTGAAGATTTGATGGATATGTTGGTGGACAAGCAGATCGACTACGCGGTATGCAATTACAACGAGGCGGTCACGCTGATGCCGTTTTATAAGCAGTTGACTATAGGACCTCGTGTCGGAGATAATTTCCCCCGGACATGGATTTTGAACACGCACAATAAATTGCTGAACGACACCATCAACCGGTGGCTTGAGCAGTATAAGGAGACGAACAAGTACCAGTCGTTGTGTGAGAAATATCTTTCTCCGCATTCCTATGTCTTGTCCCGCTCTTTCGGCAAGAGCCGCAACAACACCTCCCAGTACGATGCTGTGTTGAAGAAAGCGGCTGCAAAACACGGATTCGATTGGCGGTTGATATCCTCCATCATCTACCAAGAGTCGCGTTTCATCCCCGATTTGGTCGGTTTCGGCGGCAGTTACGGCATCATGCAGATGATGCCCGTCACTTGCGAGCGTTACGGCATCACCGATTCCTCCACGGTGGAGGAGCAGATATGGGCAGGTGCCAAATACATCTCCTTCCTGTGCAACATCTTCAGGGACAAGGTTGACGCTTCCGATCTCTACTATTTTGTGTCGGGTGCCTACAACTCTGGCCCTGGTCATATTCTCGATGCCATGGCCTTATGCAAGAAATACGGTGATGACAGCACACGATGGTCTAAGGTGGCGGAATATCTGATTCTGAAATCCCATAAAGAATATTATAGGGATACGGTTGTGAAATGTGGCTATTACCCTGGGAAACACACTGTTAACTATGTGGACGAGGTAATGTCGCGATATAATGGATTTGCAATAACAAAAGAAGAATGAAAATATTGGTAATCGGACGCGGTGGGCGTGAACACGCCATCGCTTGGAAAATGGCTCAGTCGGCTTTGAAGCCGGAAATTTTTATCGCACCAGGGAATGCCGGCATGACAGAAATCACACGGCAGACAAGCACGCCGGTCACATTGGTCGGTATTGACGAAAACGCAACGGATGCCTTGCGTGATTTTGCTTTGCAAAACCATGTGGATTTGACGGTAGTGGGTCCTGAGGCTGCGCTTGCCAATGACATTGCCACGGTGTTTGCCGCCGCCGGATTGCGTATTTTTGCGCCGACCGCCGCCGCCGCGCAAATTGAAAGCAGCAAAGAGTTTGCTAAAAATCTGATGAAGAAGTACGACATCCCCACGGCAGCCTACCGTACGTTTGATTGCTATGAGGATGCGAAGTCCTATCTGGATGAAAAAGGTGCTCCCATTGTCATCAAGTACGATGGATTGGCCGCGGGCAAGGGCGTGGTGGTTGCCATGACTGTGGATGAGGCTGACAACGCCTTGAAAGACATGTTGTTGGACAATCATTTCGGCAAAGGCAAGGTGGTGATGGAAGAGTTTCTGCAGGGTCCAGAGTTTTCGCTGCTCACATTGGTGAACGGTGAACAGGTGGTTCCGCTTGTCATTGCTCAGGATCATAAACGTGCATACGATGGCGACAAAGGGCCGAATACGGGCGGTATGGGTGCCTATTCGCCAGTGCCTGTTATACCGCAGGAGCAAATCGATTGGGCGGTGGAACATATCATGAAACCGACTGCAAAGGCTCTTAAGGCTGAGGGTAGCCCGTTCTGCGGGGTGCTCTACGGTGGACTGATGCTGACCAAAGAAGGCCCGAAAGTCATCGAATTCAACGCCCGTTTCGGTGATCCTGAGACGGAAGTGGTGTTGCCGAAACTCAAATCAGATCTCGTCCAATTGATGTTGGACATTTTGGATAATAAAGAAGTCAAGCCTGAATTCCATGATGAGGCCTTTTTGGGTGTCGTGATGGCGGCAAAGGGTTATCCCGGCAGTTACACGAAGAATATTCCGTTGAATAATCCCGCTAACCTTCAACAACAGGTTTTCTGTATGGGCGTGAAAGAGGAAAATGGTCAATTGTTCTCCAACGGCGGCCGCGTGCTGTTTGTGGTGGGCAAAGGCGCCACTCTAAAGGAAGCGCAACAAGACGCATATAAGGCGGTTAAGGAATTAGAGCATCCTGATTTGTTCTACCGCAAAGACATTGGTTGGCAGGCGGTGTAATGTAATTATCGTCATTTATTATCATCTTTCACCATCTCCTTTTTCCAACGGAAATATCCGAGCACGGCCACAATCACGTAAACGGTGAACAGAATTCCGGTAGGGTAAAGTCCTTTCCAAAAATAGAGGATGGTGGAAACGATGTTTACCACAATCCATAACATCCATTGTTCAAGATACTTCTGCGCCAACATCCATGTGGCAACAATGCTGACCGCAGTGGTGAAAGCATCACCTAATGGTATCGGACTGTCAGTTACAGTTCTCAAAATGAGGTAGAGGATCATCCATAACGTAAAAGTTATTGCAGCCAGCGGCAGGATACGCTTCGCGGGTACGTGTGTGATGGGCAAATCTGTTGTCCCCCCAGTTTCCTCCAAGGGCTTTTTGCGCGAGCGTGTCCATTGAAACAAACCGTAAGCATTCGCCCCAATGTAGTAAAGATAGACCGCGGCGTCAGCGTAAAATTTCCCATGGAAAAATATGACCACATAAAAGATTGACATCACAATACCCACAGGCCAGAGCCATACATTGGCCTTATATTCCAGATAGAGGTATATCAGTCCGATAACGGCTCCTGTTATTTCGATGATTAAATCAATTGACATAGTAGAACATAAAAATCAGGGCGCAAAAATAGAAAATAATTCGAAAGCGATTAACGTTAGAGTGTTCATAAAAATGCAGATGCGGTAAAAAGGATACGTAAATATCTGTTATTTTTGCAGGTTATATTATTCAATATGAAGATTTTTCAATTGAGATATGGTCAGAAAGCATTCGGTCTGTTATGTCTGATTGGGCTGTTGCTTTGTTCCGCTCAGGGATTTGCGCAGAGCGGGAAAAGCAGTACGCAACTCCAGAAAGACAAGCAGAAAATTGAAAATGAGATAGCCAACACCCAGAAATTGTTGAAAAAAACAGAATCTAACCAGAAGGCGGCTGTCCAACAGGCGGCATTGTTGCGGCAACAGATACAAAACCGTGAGAAAATCATTACCAACCTCAACTCACAGATCATCCAAATGGAGGATGAACAAGAACAAAACCAACAGGAAATCAGTCAGTTGGAAAAGAAATTGTCCTATATGAAGGCGGATTATGCGCAGGTGGTCTATAACGCCTACCGCAACCGCCGGCTAATGGACAAAGTCACGTTCATTCTCGCATCCGACGATTTCTCACAGATGTTCCGTCGGTTACGTTATTATACCATCTTCTCCCGAAACGTCCGTGAACAATCTGAAAGAATTGTTAAAACCACTGAGGAACTTACAAAAAAGAATGAAGAAATTGTCGTGTTGAAGAACGATAAACTCAACACCCTTTCTTCTAAAGAGCAGGAAATTAAGAATTTGGAGGTGGATCGTCGGAAAAAGACCCAAAATGCCGAAAAGCTGAGGAAAGAGTCAAAGAAGTTGAACGAGGAGTTGAAGAAACAACAGCAGCAGCGGAGGAACATTGAAGCTGCAATACAAAAGGCTGTGAAAGAGGAGATTGCAAGGGCAAATGCCGAACGTGAGAAAAAAGCAAAGGCATCAAAGGGCAAATCCTCCGGCACTTCAGCATCCACCACCAAACCCGCCACTTCCTCAAAATCCTCCGCAACCATCTCATTGACCCCCGAGGAGCAAACTCTGAACGCCTCGTTCATCAACAACAAGGGCAGATTGCCGTGGCCTGTGGCCAAAGGAGCCAAAGTGAGCGATTTCGGCAGCTATCCCCATCCGGATGTGCCTTCCGTGCAGGTGGACAACCACGGTATTGACATTATGGTGGAGGCCGGGACACCGGCGCGTGCGGTGTTCGAAGGCGTTGTGACTGGCGTGATGAGCATCATGGGAACTACGGTGGTGATGGTCCGTCACGGAGAGTATCTTACTGTTTATCAGAACCTCTCTTCAGCCAGTGTCAAAAAAGGCGACAAGGTTTCCACAAAACAAACCATCGGTACTGTGGCCAAGAGTGCCTCCTCCAACACGTATGAACTCCATTTCGAGATATGGAGAAATGACAGATACGTCAATCCGAACGAATGGTTAGCAAGAAAATAAATCTCTGATGGTAATAAAGACGGCCGAATATTTGCAAAGCGAAGTTGACTGGCGAAAATGCCCCGCACCGGATAAACCTGAATATGCGTTTATCGGAAGGTCCAACGTGGGCAAATCCTCGCTTATCAATATGCTGACCAACAACAGAAATTTGGCCAAAACATCTTCCAAACCGGGTAAAACACAAACCATCAATCATTTCCTGATGAATAAAACTTGGTATCTTGTGGATTTGCCTGGTTACGGATTCGCGAGGACATCCAAAACCAACCGCGAAAAATGGCAGAAGATGATTTCCGATTACCTTCTTCACCGTGAAAATCTGCAAATGGTCTTTGAACTTGTGGATTCCCGTCTGGATCCACAGCAGATTGATGTTGATTTTATCAATAACCTTGGGGAAAACGGCATACCTTTTGCCATTATTTTCACAAAAGCAGATAAAATATCTACAGGAAAAGCCATGAGCAATATCCAGAAAATGAAAAACAAGCTTTATGAGACTTGGGAAGAACTTCCTCTCATGATTAAATCCTCATCGCTCTCGGGCCTTGGCAAGGATCAAATTCTGGATTATATCGAGGAAATTAATCAACAGTTTTATAACATCAAATAACGTTTTATGAGAAAAGTAATCTATTCCCTGACGGCCATTGTCCTTGTTTTGTCCTGTAGCTGCTGCAAAACATCAAAAAAAGGCCTGAAAACCGAAAAATTCCCGCTGATTGGGACACAGTGGATGTTAGTGGCTCTGGAAGGGGAGGAGTTCAACAAGGATTTCGCCCTGCATCCATTTATCGTTTTTGACACGGCAGGCAGTTTTCAGGGCAATCTCGGCTGCAACTCTTTTTTTGGCACATTTGATGTCTCTAAAAAACAAAAGATGAAACTCCAATTTGAAGGCGCCACCAAACGTCTCTGTTCTAAAATGGAGGTGGAAAGACGCTTTCTTTCTGTTTTGAAACGCGATGTCACCCGTTATGAGTTAAAAGACGACCAGTTAATCATATTCTCAGAGGATGAAGAACTTATGCGTTTCAAAGGGGTGAATTTGGAGGAAGTTGAGTAGTCCTTACAACATCGGACGGCATTCCAGCGTTTCGGAAAGATATTCAATCTGAAAGGACTCATCAAAAGGCAGAATCATGATTCTGTCTTTTTTTGTGTCTCCGGTTCCCAAATCCATGTCACTTTCGAATATGGCGTACGTTTGAGTGCGTTGATATCCAAGTTTTGCATAAAAGTCGTTTAATTGCTCGTCCGCTGGAATCAAGAAGGTGAAAACAGCTCCATTTTCCCGACATCTATCCAGCATTTCTTTAATCAATTTGCTGGATATGCCTTGACACTGATATTCCGGGAGGGTGGCGATGCCGTAAAGGTATGCGGCGAGACCGAAGCGGGTCTGGCAAGGAATCATGAAAACGGTGGAAACCACATGGCCGTCAACTTTCTCCATCAACGTGCAGTGGTTGAAGTAGTAGCGAGAAAGGAACGTGTAAATGGAGGGATCATCCTCGCCGAAACACCTTTTCCAAACCTGGATGATGTCTTTCATCTCATCGTTCAGCTTGAGTGCGGTGTGTTTATAAGCCAGCATTGCGGGTTGGTACGAGGTTTTTGATTTTCGCAGTCCAGCCAGTCCCATATCTTCCTCCCTGTTGATAAATGTAAACTGTTCAGGGAGATGTTGTGCAAACAGATAATTGATCATCTGATAGACCCCTTCGTAATGGATGTCACCCTTTTCAACATGAGTGCAGAAGATGTCGTTGCGGATGGCCGAGCCGTATGTGAATGCCACTAACTTGCCGTCCACATAAAGCGCTCCGCCTAAAAGACCAAGTGCTTCGAAATTCTGAAACGCCTTTTGAATGGCGATGTATTCGGATTGCGCGGACTCGTCTTCCGCATGTTGAGTGATCCATGATTCCTCCAGCTGCAAGCATTCGGAGATATTGTCTTTTGTAATAGCCTCATAATGATAGTTGTACAACGATTTGAATTTGTTCACATGGTTTCTTTTCTGGGCATATTTCCGGCCTTTTAAGGTTTTAAGATCTTCTGCTTTATAGACATAGTCTGCGAAATCCCGGTTCTTGTCGAAAAAAAACTGTCCGGGGAGTTGGCGTTGCAAAGTATCGCATTCGTCTTCACTTAGCCCCATGAGTGTCAGAGGCTGGCCAAATTCCGCGGCATCGGCTTCCAAGGCGGGGAGAATGTCAGAGTAGGAGGGCGTCTCTTTTTGGGAAACAATGATGTATGCTGCTCTTCTTTCGCCGTTGATGAACGCCCGAATGATGAGAAAGCCGTTTGCCTCGGCCCATTGTGTGTGGTAAAGATGTTGCCAACAGAAGGTGTTGACAAACGCACGGTCGCAAGTCTGCGAGTTTTTGGTCAAATATGGCTGAAAAATTTCTCGATGTTGGATTTCAACAGGGCGAAAAGATAATCTGGTTTGCATAATGATATAAAAATTGACCTCTTTCGAAAGGGAAAGAGGTCATGTTTTATAATGAGTTGTTGAGCACTATCTGCGTTTACCTTGCGATTGGCTGCCGACGCGGGCCATAGCGCAACGGAATCCAATATAGTCGGTGGATTCATCTTCGTCCAAATAACGTCTGGTGCCGGGGGAAGACCAGTAAGGGATGTCCTTCCAGGAACCGCCCTTATAGACGCGGGCTTGGTCGCTGACGAGGGAGAAATCGAAGGGATTTGTGGTTTTGGCATACATAATGTCAGTGGCTTCCGTGTTGGTGGTGGCGTTCTTCCAGTCATCCATGTTCTTGAGGGACTGCCAGTCACCATCGAGATAGTTCTTGTTGTCGGCAGCACGATAGTTGCGGCGTCTGTCGTTTTTGAAGTCAGAAACGGGAACCATGGGGATTCTACCAACGCTATCACGTTCGGCAACAGTACCGTCTTCCAACAATTTCTTTGTTTCAAAGTAGTTACCACGGAACGGGTTGTATTCAGTCACGTCATCGTGGGATGTTTGACGATAGACATCCATGACCCATTCGGAAACGTTACCGCCCATTTGGTAGAGCCCGAAGTCATTCGGCCAGTCGGATTTAACCTCTTTGGTGTAAAAACCGCCGTCATTCAATGCGCTGGCGACACCCATGTAATCACCACGGCCGCGACGCATATCCGTCATGTAATCACCGTAGTATTTTCTGTCTTCAGTACGCAGTTGTTGGCCATTCCAAGGATACACTTTGCGTTCCAGTACGCGCTCGTTCAGTGTGTTACCGATGGTGGCGTATGCGGCATATTCCCATTCAGCCTCGGTTGGCAGACGATATTTTGGCAGGAGGATACCGTCTTCCATCTTCACATTGCGGTATTCACCGCTGGAAATATAACGGAGACGTTTTTGTCCTTCAGCCTCGTAAGACTCGTAAGTCAGATAGGCGTCGGTGTTGAAATAACCTTCAGCGGAAGGGGTTTCCGCAAATTCAATGTAGCCGCGGTCAACCAGGATCTGTTCATTGACACGGTCGGTACGCCAAGCGGCATAGTTGGTGGCCTGCAGCCAGTTGACACCTACTACAGGGTAGAATCTGAAAGCGGGGTGGCGGAAGTAATATTCCACTTGTGGCTCGTTATAGCCCAAACGGTCACGCCATACAGCCTCATCGGGGACGGCGTTGTCATAAACCACCTTCAAATCCTGCGGGATGAAAACGCGTTCCAGCCAGTAGAGGTATTCGAGATAGTCAACGTTAGCTATCTCGCACTCGTCCATATAGAAAGAGGCGACGGAAACGCGGCGCGGGGTGTTGTTCCAGTCTTTCATGACATCCTCTTCCATCTGGCCCATTACGAAGGAGCCGCCTTCGATGAAGACGAGGCCGGGACCAGTGGCTTGCTCTTCAAAAGGTGCCACTTCGAAGCCGCCATTCTTGGCATCGTTGTAGTTCCAACCGGTGGTGGCGGATTTCTCCTTCTTACAAGAAGACATTCCTAACAGCAGAGCTGCTATGGTAAACAATCCTAATAATTTTTTTGCTGTATTCATTGTTTGAATGATTTTTCTTTTTTGATAATGAATGATGTTATGTGATTAATTAGAATGACGGGCAACGGAGGTCTTTAATTGCTTTACGCTTGTTGGGACAAGGGAGGAGGAATTGGAGGGAAACCTCGTGGGAGCCGCCGGAGTAGTTGGCCAGTTTGCTGATGGTGGCATCGTAGGAGTAAGCCGCTTTGAACCACTCATATTCCACACCGAACATCACTATAAAAGCGTCCATGTTGTGGTAAGAGATTCTTTCGGTGATGGGGTTTCCTTGGGAGTCAAAGCCAGACCAAACATCGCCTTTGAGGGTCAAACCGTGACGGAGCCATAAGCCCACTGTGAACGGGTAGAAATTAAAATAGCATCCTTCGCTGAAATAGTTGAAATGTTGTTGGTGTTGGTAGATGAAATTCGGACTGATGGAGATGTCGCCGAAAGAGGTCTCTTTTTTACTTTTGCGTTTCAGGTCGAAATATCCACCGACGTGGGCGGTCCATTTAACAGGACGGTAGTCGTAGGGGCTTTCCAAACCGTTGGAAAGAAATCCCGAAACGTTGTGGATGGGGACAATATGATGGGCTGCGACACCGAAATAGAGATGTGGTGTGTAGCCGAGGAAACCGGCAGACATATCAAAAGAGGAAATGTTGAGTTTTCCTGGTTGCTCGGAAGTCTGATAGATAAAGCCGTATTTTGGGTCAATCATGTCGGGGAACGTCAGTTCATCCCAGTTGAGGCCTCGGTTCTCGTAGGTTGCTTGCAGTGCAAAGCGCATGTTGAAATTCTTGGTCACCTTCAATTTGAAGGAATACATGGCACTGGCTGTGTATGTGTTGATGATGCCGCCTTCGCCAGCACGGTCGCCGAACAACAGCACTCCCACACCACCGGAGATTTTGTCGAAGTGTTCATCAAAGGAAGCGGTGTATGTCATGAATGTACCAGGCATTGACGGCCATTGGTCGCGGAAATGGAATGCAAGGCGTGGACAGACATTTGTTCCCGCAAAGGCCGGATTCAAATACAATGGGTTGGCATAGTATTGCGAAAACATAGCGTCTTGGGCCTGAATTCGCAATCCTGTCAACGCAAGTATAACGGTCATTATGACAATAATTCGTCTTTTCATATCATATACTATTAAGCGGGCAAAAATACAAAAATAATTAACGCTTTTAACTTCTGATTTGTTACAATTTTTCTGTAATATTTTTAACGCAGTTTCGTTTAGAAAATTATAAGCTTTCTTATCAAATAAACGAAAAATGAGACAATATTCTTGGGTACGACTTTTGTTTTTTATTGTTATTTTTATACAACTGTCTGATTGTCAGTCTCAAACAATCAAAAAAAAATATACTTTCACATGGCGGGAACCCCAGTCTTATACCTTCGAAAATGGCGTTTCGGAGAAGTTTCTCTATTTTGAAAATGCCGTTTTCGGACGTGACTACCCCGAGTTGCCATCTATTTATGAGGCCATTCCTGTTGATAACTTTTTTTCCGAATACGAGGTCAAAGTCATCGACCGGGAGTTCGCGGACATGAGTGCAGAGGAGTGCAGGCTGGTGCCTTCCGGGTTCCGGCAGAGCAATGTTGACTACCAAGTGGTGTCCGCTTATGACAGGAAAGAGATTTTCGCGTTGCTCACGTTTATACCCATCGTGATGACCTCTGAAGGTCATTACCAGAAGTTGCTCTCTGTCACTTTGGAAATTACTGGGAAGAAAGTGGCCGAAACCAAAGGGGTGCGTGGACATGCTAATCAGTCAGTTCTGGCTTCGGGGCAGTGGTACAGCTTCTCCTTGTCAGAAACCGGTGTCTATAAAGTGACTGGACGGGATCTGGCAGCAATGGGGTTGTCTATCCCGGTGGCCTCATCGCAGCTGGCACTTTTCGGGAACAGCGGCAGAATGCTGCCCGAATCGAATGCTGTTGAACGTATCGACGACCTCCGTGAGATTCCGATTCAGATTTCTGACGGTGGCGACGGCTCTTTCGACAACGCTGACTATTTCCTGTTTTATGGGGAGTCACCGCACGGCATCTCGTATGACACAACCAAACACAGGTTCACTCATTCGTATAATATATACTCGGACGTTTCAGTCTATTTTATCACGCCAACCATAGGCGTCGGTGAAAAAAAACGGATTCAAACAGTTGACAATGAACAGCTTGTAGAGAATATTACAGTTCAGGATTTCCAATTTTTCGATTTCTATGAAAAGGATGTGATTAACCTGTGTGAATCGGGAAAGTCCTGGTTTGGAGACCGTTTTGATGCCACGCTTACTCACAGTTACACGATGCGACTTCCTGGGACACCCGTAGGGTCTGGGCGTATTTCCGTCCGCGGAGCTTCTTCTGCATCAACATCCTCTGTCTTCCAAGTTATGGTCAATCAGAATAGCATCGGAAATGCGCTCATGGGATCGGCCGATGGTGTCATTGTCTGCATCCGTACAAGTGATTTGACTTTTAATACTTCGTCAAAGGATTTGAACGTCACTTTGACCTATAATAAGCCAACTACCTCATCTGCGGCATATTTAGATTGGTTTGAGGTAGAGATCCCCTGTTCCCTGGCATTGAGGGACGGACAGACATGTTTCCGTAACCTTTCAACGGTGGGCAGTGGCAATATCGCTAAATTCAACATTGCAGGGGTGACCGCCTCCGCATCGCTGTGGGATGTCACGGATCCGGCCCGAACGGTGCGCATCGCCTTGACTGCGGACGGGCAAGGCGCGTCTTTCAAGTCTCCCACGGACGTGTTGCGGGAGTTCATCGTCTTTGACGGTTCTAATTACAAGTCTGTGACGCCGCTTTCTTCAGTTCCCAACCAGAATCTGCATGCCACGGACGCAGTGGATATGGTGATTGTCACGCATCCTGATTTCATGGCGCAAGCCAATAGGTTAGCCGATTACCGTGCTGAGAATAACGGCTTGAAGGTGAAAGTGGTCACCGTGCAGCAGGTGTACAACGAGTTTTCGAGCGGTTCGCAAGATCCGATGGCCATAAGGGACTACATGAAGATGATTTACGACAAAACTGGCAAAGAATATCCGAAATATCTCCTGCTTTTTGGGCGTCCAAGCTATGATTTTCGGGGAAGAGAGCAGGGGACAAGCATCTTCGTTCCCAATTATCAGTACAATACTGAATATATCCATCTGAATAACCCTACGTATTTCTATCTTTCTGATACTCGCCAACATACCAACGATGATGTGTTGGGACTTTTGGACGACGATGAAGGGCAAGATGGTTACGGGTTATTCGACTTGGCTGTCGGCAGATTCCCTTGCATGACTAACGCACAGGCGGTCACGGCGGTGGATAAAAGCATTCGTTATACGGAGAAACGGAATCTGGTGGACGAAAATTCCGCGCAGATTTCCAATTTCGGGGACTGGCGCAATGTGATGGCGTTTGTGGCTGACGATGAGGAGAGCAACGATTTCGTGTCTCATGCGGACTTGTTCACCAAAATCGTGGATACAGCCAATCCAAATATTAATTTCGACAAGATATATCTGGATGCCTATCAACAGGTTTCCAATGCAGGCGGACAACGTTATCCTGCAGCCGCTGCGGATATTAACAGCCGAATGAACAGGGGGGCTTTGTTCTACACCTATATCGGTCATAGTGGTAAGGATGGATGGGCAGCGGAGCGCGTGCTCGAAAACTCCGACATTAACGATTGGACTAACAAGTTCAACCTTACGGCGTTACTGTCACTCTCCTGCACGTTCGCCTATTATGACCGGGTTACCTTGTCGCCTGCCGATCTGATTTTCTTTCATCCCAACGGGGGTGCTTTCTCAGTCATTGCAGCCACTCGTGAGGCATGGTCGCTGCCGAACAACAACTATGGCGAATACATATTCAATCTGATGTTTTCGAAAGACAAAACTGGCCAGTACTATTCTGTCAGCGATATTGAGCGCAAGGCGAAGAACAGATACTTCCCCAGAAAGAATCTGGAAATGTTTGTCTATATCGGCGACCCGTCCATCAAGCTGGCGATTCCTACATACAATATAGTCACCGATTCCGTTAACCATCACGCTGTGGGGTTAGGGTCCTCTAACGACACGGTCAGGGCGTTATCGATGGTGACGGTCAGCGGACATGTGACGGACAGCGATTTGCAACCTATGACAAATTTTAACGGAACTGTTTTCCCGTTAGTTTATGACAAGAAGGTACACACGCAGACCTTGCTCAATGACCCGAATCCCAAAATTGATCCTTTTGAATTTGACATTCAGAAGAGCGTGCTTTTCAAGGGGAATGTGACGGTCAAGGATGGGCGTTTCCAATTTTCGTTCTATGTTCCCAAGGATATTGACTATAGTTACGGGAATGGAAAGATAAGCTATTACGCCCGGAGCACGAATGACGATGCGGCTGGAGCGTTCACGGACTTTGTCATCGGAGGTGTGGACACTACGGGTATTGAGGATAAAGAGAGTCCGGTGATAGAGTTGTTTTTAAATGACGAGAATTTTGTCAACGGTGGTATTACCGGGCCGAATCCGGTGCTGATTGCCAAAATATCGGACAATTTCGGAGTGAATACTACCGGAAATGGCATCGGTCACGATTTGACGGGGGTGCTGGACCATGCCACGGGATCTAAAATTGTGCTGAACGATTATTATCAGACAGAAAAGGATAGTTTTAACAGGGGAATTGTCAGGTATCGTCTGCAGGATTTGGAGCCGGGCGATCACACCGTCTCTGTCCGTGCTTGGGACGTCAACAACAACAGTGCAGAACAAGAGCTTACATTTAAGGTGATGAGCGAAGAGAAGTTCGAACTGAGTCATGTGTTGAACTATCCGAATCCTTTCACCACCCACACCGATTTCTATTTCGAGCATAATCAAGCGGGAGGAACTTTCGATATTCAGGTTCAGATTTTCACTGTTTCCGGAAAATTGGTGAAAACGATATATGACTCTCAATATATGGATGGCAACCGTTGCCGTGCCATTTCGTGGGATGGCTTGGATGATTATGGGGATAAATTGGCGAAAGGCACCTATTTGTATCGCCTTCGGGTGAAAAACCAGGAAGGACAAACCGCTGAAGTGATAGAAAAATTGGTGAAACTGTGATGGCTATGAGGCGATAAAACGACGAAATAATAAAGGAGTGATAGACCTTAATATGTTGTAAAACAATCTGTTTCATTTTGTTTTTTTGTTTGAAACTTTTTTTTTGGCAATTCGTAATAATAAAATTACGAAAAAGCCGTTAGAGATTTTTTTGAAATTAAATATAGAATAAAAACCGTAATACTAAAAAATAATCAAGTAATGAAAAAAGCAGTATCTGTTTTGTCTTTAATTCTACTTTTGACCACAATGCAAACTAAAGCCCAAAATGGTGGAAACGGGCATAATCCCCTTGGTCAAACCCTTAATGCAATCACAACGGCTGTTCCGTTCCTGACCATTGCCCCAGATTCCCGTGCGGGTTCCATGGGTGATATCGGATGCGCCACATCTGCGGATGCCAATTCGCAAAGCTATAATCCTGCCAAGTATGTGTTCAATGAGAACAAGTTCGGATTCGGCATTTCCTATAGCCCTTGGTTGAGAAATTTGGTCAATGATGTTAATTTGGCATATCTTGCTGGATATTGGAGAATTACAGATATGGATGCCATAGGGGCGTCACTGCGTTATTTCTCATTGGGTGAGATTTCTTTTATGGATGAGTATGGCGAGTTTATCAGTAATCAGAATCCCAATGAATTCGCCATTGATTTTACCTATTCCCGTAAGCTGATAGATCAGTTGTCGTTGGCTATCACACCGCGTTTCATCTATTCAAACTTAACAGCAGGCCAGTTTGTGGGCGGTGAGGAAACTAAAGCAGGTTTGGCTGGCGCTGCTGACCTTTCGTTGTTCTACGAACAGGATTTTGATGCCAGAGGTATGAATAACAGCACCTTGCGTGCTGGTCTGTGCATTTCCAACATGGGTAACAAAATGTCTTACTCTTCAGGAACGTTGCGTCGTGACTTTCTGCCCACGAACCTCAAACTCGGTCTCGGTTATGAGATGGATTTTGATGGTTATAACAAGTTGTCTATCAATGGGGAAATTAACAAATTGTTAGTCCCTTCAAATCCTATTTATGCTACTGACTCAATGGGAAGAATCATTTATGAAGGTGGCGACCCCGTGATTGCCTATGGTAAAAATCCCGATGTTTCCGTGCCGATGGGTATGATACAATCTTTCTATGACGCTCCGGGCGGTTTCAAAGAAGAAATGAGAGAGGTTATTTGGGCGTTGGGTGCGGAATACAGTTACCGCAACCTGTTCTTTGTGCGTCTCGGTTATTTCCACGAGAGCCAGTATAAAGGCAACCGCCAGTTCCTCTCTGTAGGTGCCGGTATCAAGTACAGTGTCTTCGGTATCGATGTCTCTTATCTGGTTGCCACCAAACAGTATCACCCGCTGGCAAATACGCTTCGTTTCACGCTGAACTTTGATTTTGTTTCCGCCAACAAAAATGAGCTGAAACAGCAAGGTCGGTTGAGATAATCGAATCAAACGAGAACAATATGACTGATTTTCGTGTAGGCTTCGGCTACGATTCCCATAGATTTGCCCCCGAAAGACCCTTGGTCATTGGGGGCATTGTCATTCCATACGAATTAGGATTGGCCGCTCATTCCGATGGCGATGTGCTGCTCCACGCTGTGTGTGATGCTCTGTTGGGTGCCGCCGGCCTTAAAGACATCGGCACCTATTTCCCCGACAACGACCCCGCTTGGAAAAACGTGGACAGCACCAAACTGCTGACCAAAGTGGTAGAGCTGGTCTCGGAAAAAGGCTGGCATGTCAACAATTTGGACTGTACGCTCGTTTTGGAAAAGCCCAAAATGAAACCGCATATTGACGCTATTGTCAACAAGCTTACAGGGTTGCTGGGGGTTGAGTCTGATCAGGTGGCGGTGAAGGCCAAAACCAATGAGAAGATGGGCTTCACAGGTGCAGGGGAAGGAATCGCAGCGGTGGCGGCGGTGAGCCTTGTCCGATAGTTAGCAGTTAGTAGTTAGCAGTTAGTGTCCGAAAGCCAATAGTTAATGGTCAACAATTTCCAACAACTCAAGAGGGTGTTCAATGATATATCGGGCACCGGCTCCCTGTAGCTCTTCCAAAGGGCGATAGCCCCATAATACCCCCACGGGGACAATTCCTGCGTTGTGCGCGAGTTGCATATCCGTGGCGGTGTCGCCCACGTGCAGAGCCTCCGACGGCTCGCAGCCAGTCTCTTTCAGAATGTCGTACATGATTTGTGGGGCAGGCTTCACGGGAACACCTTCGCGTTGCCCGATCATCGAATCAAATTGGATTCCGGGAAAATATTTCTCCATCAGCGGTTTCACGGCAATATGCACCTTGTTCGTGGCCACGGCAATCTTCAGTCCACGTTTTTTCAACGCGGCAAGCAACTCTGTAATTCCTTCATATACAGATGTTTTATCCTCCATGTGGACTTTGTAATAAACCACGAATTCCTGTCGGCATTGCTCAATTCTTTCTTCGGTGCGCTCGTCTTGTGGAAGAATGCGCTCAATGAGCTTGCGGACGCCGTCGCCCACGAAATAACGGTAAGCATCCACAGGGTGTGTCGGAAATCCGTGCTGCTCCAACACCCAGTTGGCCGAATCCGCCAGGTCTTCCAACGAATTGAGCAATGTGCCGTCGAGGTCAAAAACGATGAGTTTCATTTAATGGTTATTGGTTATAGGTTATTGGTTATTGAGGGTTATTGGTTAGAGGTTAATTGTTAAAGGTTAATGGTAAGTAGGGGCGTATCGCATACGCCCGGCAAGAATCGCATACGCCCGGCAAGAATCGCATACGCCCGACAAGAATTACATACACCCGACATAAATCATCAAAGGGTTAGAAGGTTAACAATATCTTCGAGGGTGACATCGTGGAAGTAGTCGTTGATGTTGATGTCGGCAAGGGCATTGGAGATGGATGGTTTGTCGAGGCGGACACCCAGAAGCTGGTTGGTCAGTTCTTGCGGGTCTTTCCCGGCAAAAAAGTCACCGTAGAAGTGGAGGTCGCGGATGAGACCTTCGCTGACATCAGCAATCACCTGCACGGTGCCGCCTTTGGTGCGGATTTTCTTGTTCATTGAATACTCCGGAGACTTGCCGTAGTTCCATTCCCAGGTTTGGTATTTCTCCTCCATCAACCGGTTGACAATGGACTCTTCTTCTTTAGTAAGATTTTGAATTCCAGAGAGATGGTTGTCTTTCATGATGAATTCCATCAGATAGTCCTTAAACTCCAATACGGTCATGGGGTGGGGGAGATGGTCGGAGATGTTGGTGACGCGGCTGCGCACGGATTTCACCGCCTTGTCAATGAATTTGTCGGGATCCACTTTCAGGGCATTGGCCAAATCCGACATCTGCGAGGAGAACAGCAGCGTGCCGTGTTCTAACACACGGTTCCCGAAGAAGGTCATGGCGTTGCCGGAAATCTTCTGTCCGTTGATTACCAAATCGTTGCGACCAGAGAAAGAGGCCGGAACGCCCAATGACCGCAGCGCATCCACAATGGGTTGCAGGTACCTCAGAAAGTCGATTTCCTTCTTCCCGGGCTCCACATTCTGGATGAAGGTGAAGTTGAGGTTGCCGGTATCATGGAAGACCGCGCCGCCGCCAGTCAATCGCCGAACTACGTTAACATGATGGCTGTCAACGTATTCCTGGTTGACTTCCGCAGCCGTGTTCTGGTGTCGGCCGATGACAATGGTGTTGTCGTTCTGCCACAACATGAACACATTGTCCGTGGTCTGCTGTAGCAGATACTCCTCCACCGCGAGGTTATGGTAGGGGGAGGTGGTGTCGAGGGTGATGTATCGGATATGTTCCACTGTGACTATAAACTATAACTATAACTATGACTATAAACTGTGACTATGACTATCCACGAAGATTCAAGCCTGCGAGCAATGTATCCGGCCGGAAGTCCATGACGGAGCGCATCTCGCCGGCCATGCAGAACCCGCATTGGTCACAGACGCCCGCACTCTTGCCCACGCACTCGGGCAGGCGCGTGCCGTCGGGTAAAATGTAGTTGCACATCCAACAGGCCTTCTCGAACGACAAGTCTTTCATCCGTTTCAATCCGGAAACGGAATTCATGATAGGCATTCGTTTCTTTTTCTGTTCTATTAACTTGTCAATTAATTCGATACGCTTGCCCCAATCCAGAATCAACGGATCCTCGTCCTTGAAAAAAGCCGGTGTGTAGAAATTGAAGGCGATGCTCTTGAAAGTGGGATGCTCTTTCACGAACTGCAGCGTGTCCATCACGTTGACGTAGTTGTTGGCATCAATCACCATGTTGGCACTCAAGGCTTTATGCCCGCAACAATCAACGTTTTTTACCAGTTTGTCGAAGGTGCCTTGCCCGCGTACGGCATCATGATACTCGTGAATGCCGTCCATGCTGACCCATATTGAATTGGCCTTCAGTCCGGCGAAGGGTTGTTGCGCGTTGGTGGTCACGGTGGTGGTGAAGAAGCCGATTTTGTGCGCGAGGTCGATGAGGTCGTTGAGCCGTCGGTCACCGTCGCGCCAAAGGGTCGGTTCGCCACCCTCAAAATCAACGAAGCGGGAGCCTAAATCGTAAGAATACTGCAGCTCCTCACGGATCTGCTCGTAGCTTTTGTCGGTCGGGTGTTCGTGGTCATAGACGCTGCAGTGCGAACACGACAGGTTGCACCGGTTGGTGATGAACAGCACCGTCTGCAGTGGTTTGCGCCGTTTCAGGAATTTCGTCTGGAAATACCAGCTGCCTAAGTAGAATATCATCATTGCGGATGGGGTTTTTCGGGCGGCAAAGATAGTAATTTTAGCTTTTGGCTGTTGGCTTTTAGCCTTTGGCTGTTGTAAAAGTAAAAAGTGTACTTTTGCAAGTTAAAACTTGATTGTTATGACCGTATCCGATTTTTGGAATGTTCTCTGCTCGTTGCCGAAGACGTTGCGCTTCAACTTGCACTATTTTCCACTGAAAACGGCGTTGAAACTGCCGGTTTTCGTGTCGCGCCGCACCTATTTGCGGGAACTGCACGGCGAGGTCATGTTGCCGGAAAGGGTGGAGACGGCGATGGTGAAGATCGGGTTCGGTGATGTGGGGCACTACGACCGCAAGCGTTCCCGTGGCATCTGGCAGGTGAGCGGGAAGGTGACATTCCATGGCAAGGCCGGCATTGGTCATGGCTCGAAACTCTCGGTGCGCGGCAACCTGAGTTTCGGTGAGAACTTCAATATGACGGCGGAGAGCACGATTGTCTGCGCCGACAGCATCACTTTCGGTAATGACTGCCTGCTGGGCTGGGACATCCTCGTGATGGACACCGATGAACATCCGCTATACGATAAAGCGGGTAATCGGCTGAACCCTAACCGTCCCATTGTGGTGGGCAACCATGTCTGGATTGGCTGCAAATGCGTGTTGTTGAAGGGTGCTGAGGTGCCCGATAACACGGTGGTGGCGGCCGGCACCCTGCTGAAGAGTGCTTTCGAAGGCGAAGACCAGGTGATCGGTGGCAACCCGCCCGCCGTCCTCAAGCGGGATGTCCGTTGGGAACACCATTCATAACCCAAAAAAGTGTATCTTTGCCCTCCGTTTGTCGGAATTGTCAAACAAGCATAAATAATAGAATGAAGAAAGTCCTTTTCGGTTTATCATTGATTATGATAATGGTAAGTGGTTGTAAACAAGCGAAGAACGAGAAAAACACGGCGGTTATTGACAAAGAAAGCCGTGAGACGCCTGACTTCTCAAAGGGCGTGATGGACGAGAAAATCCTCTGGTATCTCGGACGGCTGGGCGATGTGCAGGTGTCGCCAGACGGGCAGACGCTGCTCTACACGGTGACCTATTATGACTATCGTGTCAACAAGGGCAACACGGAGCTTTACACGATGCCCGTCACCGGTGGCGAACCCACCCGCATCACCGTGACAGAGGAGAGCGAGATGCAGCCTGTGTGGCGGCCCGACGGCAAGAAAATCGCCTTCCTCCGTGCCAACGACAAGGGAATGCAGATCTGGGAGGCCGACCCCGACGGCTCGAACGCCAAGGCAATCAGCAACATAGACGGCGACATCAATGGTTTCGGCTATGCACCCGACATGAAGCACATTTGCTACTTCCGCAACGTGCAGTTAGAGCAGACTATCGAAGAACGCTACCCCGACCTGCCCGATGCCGATGCTATGATCTATGACGATCTGATGTACCGCCACTGGAACTACTGGGCCGACGGCTCCTACAGCCACCTCTTCGTAGCTGACTACCCGTCGATGGAAAACGAGGTTGATTTGTTGGAAGGTCAGAAATTCCACTGCCCGAACCCACCGTTTGGCGGCATGGAGGAAGTGGCCTGGCTTCCCGACGGCGACAAGCTTGTCTATTGCTGCAAAAAGCTGACAGGCAAGGCATTTGCCGAGAGCACCAACACCGATATCTACTTTTACGATCTGAATACAAAGACCACCGTGAACCTGACAGAGCCTAATAAGGGCTATGACATGGATCCCGTCATTTCCCCCGATGGCAAGAAAATGGTGTGGTGGAACATGAAAACCGATGGCTTTGAATCTGAAAAGCACAGTCTGATGATTTATGATTTCGAGACGACCACTGTGGAAGACTACAGTACTGACTTCGACCAGGACGCCACAGGATTCGCTTGGAGTGAGGACAGCAAATCCGTCTATTTCATCAGCTGTAAAGAAGCTACCCATCAGGTCTATAAACTTGATGTGGAAAGTCGTGCCATTGAGCAACTTACGGATGGCGACTACGATTACAACTCCGTGCAGGTGGACGGCAACCAGCTGATTGTGACAAGAACCACACATGCCTGTCCGTCAGAGATTTACGCTGTGCAATTAAGAGACAAGTCGGTGAAACAGCTGAGTTTCATCAACAAGGACGTTTTGGACAAAATCACGCCAGCTAAGTCTGTGAAACGCTGGGTGAAGACCACCGACGGCAAACAGATGCTCGTGTGGGTGATTCTGCCCCCGAACTTCGACTCCACGAAGAAATACCCCGCCCTGCTCTACTGTCAGGGCGGCCCGCAATCAGCTGTGAGCCAGTTCTTCTCCTACCGTTGGAACTTCCAGATGATGGCAGCGCACGACTACATCATCGTGGCACCGAACCGCCGCGGGCTGCCCGGTTTCGGTCACGAGTGGAACGACCAGATCAGCGGCGATTATGGCGGTCAGAACATGAAGGATTATCTCGCCGCCATCGACGATGTGGCGAAAGAGCCATACGTGGATGCTGACCGGTTGGGCTGTGTAGGAGCCAGTTACGGCGGATTCAGTGTCTATTGGCTCGCCGGTCACCACCAGAAGCGGTTCAAGGCTTTCATCGCACACTGCGGCATGTTCAACCTCGAAAGTTGGTACGGCACCACGGAGGAACTCTTCTTCGCCAACCATGACATCGAAGGGCCCTATTGGAAGAATCCTGTGCCGAAGAGCTACAGTTTCTCACCCCATAAGTTCGTGGGCAACTGGGACACCCCGATTCTCGTCATCCATGGTGGCAAAGATTTCCGTATCCCTTACACCGAAGGTATGCAGGCCTTCGATGCCGCGCAGATGCAGGGCATCCCGAGTCGGTTCCTCTATTTTCCCGAAGAGTGCCATTTCGTGTCGAAGCCGCAAAATTCCATGCTGTGGCAAAGGGAGTTTTTCAGATGGCTTGACCAATGGCTGAAATAATGGTTATTGGTTATTGGTTATTGGTTATTGATGGTTAGTGGTTAATGGTAAATGGTAAATGGTAAATGGTTAATGGTAAATGATGAATGGGTTTGGCCGCATAAAGGAATTTAACGAGCGTGTTCGGGAGAAGATCGGTTGGAAGATTATTGACGGTTATCTGCTCCGGAAGATGTTGGGTACTGTAGTTTTTGCCATAACGCTGTTGATGACAATCGTGGTGGTGTTTGATGTGTCGGAGAACATTCAGCGGTTTATGAGCCACAACATTTCCGCCAAGGAAGTGATTGTCGGTTACTATTTTAACTTTGTTCCCTATTTCATCAATCTTTTCATTCCTTTGTTCACGTTCATCAGTGTGATATGGTTTACCTCCAAACTCTCTTCCCGCAACGAAATCATCTCCATTTTTGATAACGGCATCAGTTTTAATAGGATGTTGGTTCCCTACATCACGGGCGCAGTCATTATTATGCTGGTTTCTTTGGTTCTGGCCAATTTTGTTGTCCCTAAAACGAATGGCAAGCTGAATGATTTCAAGTATCAGTATTTTGGTAGAAAAAGTATTGCAGCAACTTATTTGCATATTAAGAATTCCAAAAACAGCTATGTGTTTGTGGAACGATGGGATAAAATGGAAGAGATGGGGTATAATTTCACCTACGAAGAGTTCGACAACAATGCCATTCGACTGAAAATTTCGGCGCAGACTGTTGATTATAGTGAAGAGAAAAAAATGTGGCAGCTGCATCGTTTCACCCGTCGCGAAATCACCCCTGACAAAGAGGAAATTATCACACAAGGGGCGGAATTCGATACGGTGCTGAATATTTTGCCGAGGAACCTATATCAGGATGCATTTGTCAGCGAAACAATGTCTTACAGAGAATTACGACAGTTTATAAGAGAGGAGAAGTTGAGAGGGTCATCGCTGCTGGCTAACTATCAGATAGAACAGCACAAACGCCTTGCTAATCCGTTGGGAATCCTGATCATGACGCTGTTGGGAGTGAGTGTGTCTTGTCGGAAATCCACACGCGGAGTTGGAGTCCATGTCTTTATTGGGATGGGGTTGGCTTTTTCGTTCATATTCCTCCAACAGGTTTCTACAGTCTTCTCCGTCTCCGGTGGTCTCCCTCCTGTGCTGGGCACGTGGTTTCCGAATATCATCTTCTTGATAATCACGATTGTGATGCTGCGGCTGACACCGAAGTGAGGGTTATGAGGTTATGAGGTTAGAAGGTTAGAGGGTTAATGATAAAATAGAATATGAAGAATACGACGATTTTTTTAAAGGGAATGCAGTTTTATGCTTATCACGGCTGTTTTGAGGAAGAACAGCAGATTGGTACGCATTTTATTGTGGATGTGACGCTTACGTATGATGCGGAAGCGGCCGTTGCAACCGATGATGTGGAGAAGTCCGTGAATTACCAGATGGTTTACAAGACCATTCAGCGGGTGATGGGCGTGCCGAGACATCTCATTGAGACGGTCGCAGATCATATCATTCGCAATATCAAGCATGATTTTCCTCAAGTAAGTATGGTTACCGTGAAATTGTGCAAACTGAATCCGCCATTGGATGGGAAAACCGAATATGTGGCGGTGCAAATGGAGGGGTGATGACAAAAACAAACATTATACGGCAGCTTTCTGAACATTTTCGGCAGCAAAACATCCGAAAAGCGGTGGTTTTGACTGATGAGAATGTGGAGAAGTATTATTCCGATTACTTTTCTGAGCTGTCAGAAATTGTTTCCTTGGACAAAATAGTGTTGCCCGCAGGCGAAAACTCCAAATCTATCGAAACGGCCATTTCAGTTTGGAATTATTTTGCAGACAAACATTATGATAGAAACGTTTTTCTTCTGAATTTCGGAGGTGGAATGGTTTCTGATCTTGGAGGTTTTGTGGCTTCCACTTACAAGCGTGGCATCCGTTTCGCCAATTGTCCTACTACGCTGTTGTCTATGATTGATGCTGCTATTGGTGGCAAGACGGGTGTCAATCTCCATCATTTGAAAAATGTTGTTGGAACTTTTTATTTTCCTGATATTCAGTTGCCTGCAGATGTTTCTTTGCTGAAAACCCTCCCAGACGAAGAACTTCTCAGCGGTTTCGGCGAGATGGTGAAATATGCGCTCATCGGTTCTGAAGAACTTTTCCGGGAATTGTCAAAAACGGAACGGTTCCCTGAAATCAAACAGGAATATGTTGATTTTTGCATTGAATTTAAGCAAAAAGTAGTAAGTAAAGACCCTGAAGACCACGGTTTCCGGCATATTTTGAATTTCGGACATACAATAGGTCATGCCATGGAAAGCTATTGTGCTGAAATCGGCGAACCTATAAAACATGGCATTGCTGTGGCGCAAGGCCTCTACTACGAAAGTCTTCTCTCCGCGCAACTTGGTCATCTTCCCCAGAACGAATGGCAAAAAATCTCAGGTTTTCTGACTAAACACTTTGAGATCATGCCGATTACAAAAGAACTCAAGCCAAAGTTGATTAATTATATGCAAAATGACAAAAAAAATCAACATACGGAAATCAATTTCACTCTCCTTGACCATATTGGCCATGCCACGTATAATCACCAAATCCTTGACTCAACTCTCAATAACCTATAACCCATAACCTATAACCTTTATAAAATGTTAAAATCCAAAGATGACATCGTGAAAAATTGGCTCCCGCGCTACACAGGGATGCCGCTGGAAAAATTCGGACAATATATCTTACTGACGAATTTCCAGTCATACGTGAACAATTTCGCCGAACTGACCGGTTCCAAAGTCTATGGGATGGAAAAATCGATGCAGTGTGCCACGAGCGATAATATCACCATCATCAACTTCATGATGGGCAGTGCGAATGCGGCTACCATCATGGACTTGCTGACAGCGGTGAAGCCCAAGGCTGTGTTGTTTCTCGGCAAATGCGGCAGTCTGAAATCCTATATCGGGCTGGGTGCTATGTTGTTGCCCATAGCTGGCATACGTGGTGAAGGTACTTCCCGCGACTATTTCCCGGAAGAAGTTCCCGCGCTGCCCGCTTTTAACTTGGAGAAAGCCATTTCAGCTACTGTAAGTAGCTATGGGTTAGAGTATTGGACAGGAACCGTCTATACAACCAACCGTCGCGTGTGGGAGCATGACGAGAAGTTCAAGGACTATCTGCGCAGCATTCGTGCCACGGCTGTGGATATGGAGACAGCAACGCTCTTCTCCGTTGGCTTCTACAACCGCATTCCCACAGGTGCGTTGCTGATGGTTTCAGACCAGCCGATGCTCCCTGATGGTATCAAAACGGAGCAGTCGGACAAGAAAGTGACCGAGAATTTCGCACTTACGCACTTGAAAATCGGCATACAGTCGCTGCAGGAGTTGCAAAACAAGGGTATTTCGGTGAAGCATTTGCGGTTCGACTACTACGAATAGAAAAGGGGTTATCGTTCCCGTATTTCCGGTTGTATCGCATCCTCCACGCACAGACTTCCGATTCTCGTTCTCCGCAATGCCGTGAGGTGTGCGCCGCTGTTGAGCGCGACCCCGAAGTCGCGGGCGATAGCGCGAATGTAAGTGCCCTTGGAACAGCGGATTCGGAAATCAATTTCCGGCAACTCAAAGCGGGTGATTTCGAACTCGTAAATTGTGATGTTTTTGGCGGTGAGTTGTGCTTCCTCGCCGCGACGGGCGATTTCGTAGGAGCGTTCGCCCTGGTGTTTCACGGCGGAGAACATCGGCGGCACCTGCTGAATCTCCCCAGTGAACGACTGTGCGGCCTCTTCGGCCATCTCACGGGTAATGTGTTCGTAGGGGAATGTCGCGTCAATCGGTTTTTCCAGATCGTAACTTGGGGTGGTGGCACCCATCATAAACGTGCCCGTGTAGGTCTTTTCCTGCGCCTGCAGCGCATCAACCTGCTTGGTCATCTTGCCAACACATATCAGCAGCAACCCTGTGGCTAACGGATCTAATGTTCCCGCATGACCGACCTTGACACGATGACCGACAGCGCGTTGAACTTGCTTGCGCACTTTGCCAACCACATCAAAGGAAGTACATTTGTAAGGTTTATCAAATAATAGTAAATCACCCTCCGCATTGATGTCCAAATCGGGCGGAAGCTCGAAGGTGACATCGTGGATCATCTTCTTTAACATAATCCGAGAATGATGGCGAGGATGCCGACAATCACACAATATATGGCGAACCAGATCAGTTTGCCTTTTTTCACAATGTTAATCATCCATTTGCAGGCCAGGCAGCCGGTGATGAAGGCTGCGATGAAACCCACGGCCAGGGAAACGGCGGAAATGCCGCTCATGGCAGTGCTGAATCCCTGTTCGGCAATGTCGAGGGTGTCAAGCAGTGCCTCTCCCAACACGGGCGGGATGACCATCAAGAATGAGAATTGCGCCATCCGCTCCTTTTTGTTGCCCAACAGCAGTCCCGTGGCAATGGTTGTCCCTGAACGGGAAAGTCCGGGCAATACGGCTACAGCTTGTCCGATGCCAATGATGAAGGCGTGCAGCGGGGAAATGTCCTCACGCTGACGCGGTTTTGCATAATAGGAAAAAGCCAATAGCGAGGCCGTGACTAAAAGCATGATGCCGACAATCAGCAAACCGGAACCAAAAATCTCTTCCACCGTGTCTTTGAAACAGAAGCCGACAATGGCGACTGGAATCATGGAAATCAGGATGTTGATGGCGAATTTAGTGCCCTCGTTCAATCCGGAATAGCTTTTCCACGACTGTTTTGTGAACAGGTCTTTGAAAATCCAAACGACTTCCTTCCACAAAATGGTCAGTGTGCTGAGCACAGTAGCCACGTGCAGGACGACAATCATCGTCAGATTTGACTCGCCTTCAAGTCCGAAAAGATTGGATAAAATGGTGAGATGCCCGCTGCTGCTGACAGGCAGGAATTCTGTCAATCCTTGTATGATACCCAGGATTAATGCTTCTAACCAGCTCATTGTGAAAGATTATTGGTTGTCGTTTTCCTTGGATTTCGGATGCCACATGATGGCTACGATTTCAACCACTAAACCTAAGAAAATCAAAATCGGGGCCACCACAATGCGGCGGGTGTTAAAGATTTCACCGTCGAAGACCTCGTCCGGAACATCACCGCCACCCAGGCAGATGTAGCCGATGAGCAGAAGCAGTGCGCCGACACCCATAAGGATGTAATTCATCTTGCGGAATAATGGTGGGCGGTTGCCTTTCACATTGATCGTGTTCTCACTATTAGTGTTGTTACTCATAATATTGATTATTAGTTGTTTACAGATACAATCTTTCGTCATTTACCCGGATGTATTTGTTCACGGAAAAAGCCGAAATCAGCATGGTGAACAACATGCTGAACACAAATACGGCAGCCAGGATAATGACAATATAGAGCATGGCCGAAAAGTCCACGAAATCGGGTGCCATCCGATTGCCATAAAGCAGTGTTAACGCCAGCAGTGCCACAGCGATGATACCACCCCAGATGCCTTGCAGCATTCCTTTGGTGACAAAAGGTCTGCGGACGAATTTGGGTGTGGCACCCACCAACAGCATACTCTTGATGTTAAATCTTTTAGCGAAGATGTTGAGGCGGATGCAGTTGGCTACCAAGAGCATGGAGATGATCATAAAGACTGCGCAGATGGCTAAAATCACCCATTGGATTTTACGGAAATTGTTACTGATGGATTTCACGATAAAGTCTGGATAATCAACATCTTGCACTATCGGATTGCGTTTCAGCTCTTTGGAGATTTTGTTGAGGGAGTCGGAGTTGGCGTATTGCGGTTTCACGTTGACGATGATGGAGGCGTTGATGGGGTTGGAAATCACTTCCGTGAAATTGCTGCCGATGATTTGCTGCGCGGTGCGTGTGTTTTCCTCCCGCGACGACACCCGCGACGACTCGATGTACGGTTTCAGCTTGATTTGCTTCTCTAAGGCGTCGATGTCGGCCTCCTTGATGTCGGAATAGAAAAGCACTTCCATTTCGATTTTCTGGGAGAGATTTTGGAGATACCTCATCGAGAAAAAGGCGAAAAACGCCAAAGCCCCGATGAAGAACATGGTGAGTGCGATGCTGAAAATGGAACCGAAAGCGGAGAGTCTGAGCCGCGCTTTCGTAATTCTGTCTATCGAATCCGGATAATTTGCCATAGTAAATTTTTGCGCCGCAAAAGTACAAAAAATTGGGAAACAAAAAGCACTACCTTTCCATCACCCGGTACCCGCCGGTCTTCTTGCTGCCGGAGTATTCGATGAGGCCTTCGTCCCTGAGCTGCTTGAGGATGCGGTTGACGGTGCTGAGCGAAAGGCGGCAGAATTGCACAATATCTGTGCCTTTGCAATCAGAGTGTCCGTTGATGTAATCGAGAACGAATTGGATGTTATTTCTCTCTTCTGTTTGACAGGTGGATTCCATCTCGTTGGAAATTTGTATTGTCTCCTCTATCCCTTGTGTTTGTTCAGGAGTCGGTAAAAGCTCTTCTATGTGGTGTTGTCGTGGCGTGGTGTTCTTTTTCAGAAGCCTCATCGCATTTTCTTTATATGTATTGGATATCAGGAAACCTATAGGTTTTTCTTTATCCATAAATTCAACATATACATTGTTTTCATCGAAGGAATGTATGTGTTTGTAGAACACAATGACACCTCGGGATACGCGTACTACAAGTTGGTTGCCAAGCTCTTTTGCAAAACTTGACAATGAACAGTTCCGGTTATATTTGTTGCCATCTGTTGTGAAAAAATAGGTATAGTTTTCATCTTGTTGGCAATAGACAATGTCGCTTAAGGGTATTGTTACCATCTCATTTTTATTCGTATTATTATCACTTCTTACAATGATAAGGTTGTTGATCCTTTTCAAGGACTCTTTGATTTCCATATTTTCCCGAAAGAAATCCTCCAACAAACTAACCAAGAAAAACAAGCCAAGAAAACAAAGATTTCTGATAAACAGTGTGACGATGAGGAATATAGTGTATTCATGCAAAGTCAAGTCGCCTATTTGACTGATTATTTCGCTGACCTGCGGATAAACAAGCACTTCCTCTGCGATTGCGGCTATCAAAACACTGAAAAAAGTGGAAACAGCATATAAGAGGAACTTCCTTTTCTTGTACAGAATCGGAAAAAGTACAAAGTAATTTAGAAAACAAATCGAAACTACAAATATTGCCGTAATAGATTCTTTATACAAGGCTCCGTATGCGGCAGGCCTTAATAAGGAGTAATAATTGAATGCACACAACACAAGCACAGCAAAAAGCGTAAACAAAACGGCTTTGATTTTCTTATTCATTTGTTTTTCTTTTATTTACAATATCTGTTTGTTAACTAATCAAATGATGGAAAAACCTAAATTTGTATTTGCAAAGATACAATAAATTTCGCAAATACGAGGGTAATTCACCGCAAACATAGACTTTTTATTGTGTCATTTCAACCCGTTTATTGTGCCATTATTCGATTTTGTCAAATTTTCGTCACAAACTCGTCAAATTATTTAAATGATATAACAAATCGTTGGTTGAAGTTGTATTTTTGCAAGACTAACACTAAAATAAAAATCGTATGAAAAAAAAATTATTGTATTTATGTTGCGGAGTGATTGCGTTTTCAATGCTTCTTACGGTTCATTCTTGTCGAAAGGAAAATCGCGCTGTTTTGTCTGAAAACAGGATGGTTCCATTAAAAGAAGAAGCAAAGACCGGCAACCAATATTGGATGATTTGCGCCATAGGGCATGATGGTTCAAAATGTCCTGGATGTGTAACAATAAACGGAAAAAGAGTGCATATTGACTGCCAAGGAGAAGGTCATGAGTGTCAAAAAGCAACCAGAATAATGTTACAGTGGAGTGTGGACAGTGTGTTAAGTGCTACGACATTGGACACGTTCGACCTGACAAATCTGGATATTTTCAACATGCCGGCGAGGTCATTGTCTTTAGAAATAGATGAAGGGGTTTATTCCTATTTAAACATCCCTTCGCAGCTGGTCTATCGGGACACAACCACCCTGCAGTTCACATTCACGGGGCTGTCTTTTACAAATAAGCCGTTATATTAATAAGACAGATGAGTATTTACACAACAACAGAACACGCTGGAAGTTCGGACAAGAACGGTGCCGCTGCAAGAGTCTGCCTGCGGTGGCACCGGAAAACCGAACAAGCGGTGAAATAAGTAGTTTTGTCGCAATAACGGCAGACCGAAGGTGCCCACGCGAGAGGTGGGGCGTGAAAAAAATTTTAATCAAAAAACAAACAAAATGAAAAAAGTAATTCGAATACTACCAATTCTATGGATTGGTTTGGCGGGAACTGGCCTTTTATCTTGTAGTCATAATAAATGTGATGAAATGTTTGTCGGCAAACTTATCGTTTTGGAAAAGCCTTATGAGTGGCAGAATTGGTGCGACAGGAAATATCACAAAATTGTAGCGCACCTTGTCGTAGATGAAGTTTCAAACAGGGACACATCATCTGTTTATCACTCTTATTTCAAAATTTGTGGAT